>Ga0153974_1000110_pt1 | contig 19575 bp, 16 predicted proteins | sample TSGA058MetaG_FD_104741 | JGI IMG/M metagenome (GOLD analysis project Ga0153974, IMG submission 104741) | Attine ant fungus gardens microbial communities from Georgia, USA - TSGA058 MetaG | ecosystem: Host-associated > Fungi > Mycelium > Unclassified | place: USA: Georgia, Yuchi Wildlife... | reverse complement strand
TGTTTTGAAGTTCCTGAGGCAACTTATGCCGTTTTCACGACGCCAACTGTTAATATGCAAATTGATGAAGGTGCTTTGGCCAGGATAATAAAAGAGACTTGGAGAGCCATTTTTGAGGAGTGGTTTGAAGATTGTGGTTATGGGTACGATCAAAGTAAGTTGGATTTTGAATACTATGATGAGAGATGTCATGATCGAACTGATGCGGTTATGGAAATTTATATTCCCATTAAGCTTAAAGAGGAGGAATTTTAGTGGTAAAGATATATGGAAAGTTGTCTTCAGAGGTTTATGGAATTGATAAATACATTGGCAAATCTTACGGTGATGTTGAGTATTATGGTGAGCGATTAAATGGAGTAAAAGGAAAGGTTTTAGAGCCAGCAGTAGGTAATGGGCGGATCTTAATTCCTTTATTAGAGAAGGGGTTTGAGATAGAAGGGTTTGATTTTTCAGAGGATATGCTGGATTTATTTGCTAAGCAGTGTAAGGAAAAAGGTTTGGATTCCAGCATTTCTAAATTAGATATGGCGAATTTTTCAATGGGTCGTACTTATCAAGCTGTTATTGTACCCACGGGTTCATTTTTACTTCTACATAAATTAGAAGATTCAATTAATGCTTTGAACTGTTTTTATGAACATTTAGAGGAAAATGGAAAATTGATTTTAGATATTTTATTGCCGGATAGGTTTGAAATCGTTTTTGTATCAAAGCGAGTTTTTACGAATCAACAAGGAGAGAGTATCACGCTAGAGGAAACATTAGTTGAAGTGGATCAAATTAATCAATATAGAACTTTTCATAATCGTTATGAGAAATGGAGAGACGGGGAGTTAATAAGTTCTGAACATGAGATATTTCCCTTAAAGTGGTACGGTGTGGAAGAGTTTCGTTTAATGCTAGAGAAAGCTGGATTTAGTGATATTGTTATATCTTCAGATTATAATTATCAAGACTATCCGACTCATGTATCTCAAATTATTACTTTTGAAGCAAAGAAAGCCAATTTATAAAAAAACACTCGCACATCCAATTAAGGACATGCGAGTGTTTTGGGAAGTTAGTATATTTAAGGTTTAAAATTTGCCTATATTGTGATTTTAGATTTATAAGCATTGTTTTATATGATATAATTCTATCTTACAGAAACTTAAAAGACGGTGGCAATATAATCTGAAAGGATTGATTGCCTATGATATTTTTATAAACTAATACCATTTTGAGTTTAAAATATTGACATATTGACGAGGATTTTTCACGACTGACGAGGCATATTGGAACTAAGCGATGCCAAAGCATCGTGTGTGGAAATATAACGAAGTCCAGGCGTGATAAAGACCGGTAAGATGTCGATAATTTTATTCCAAACTGGTATAAGCAACTTCACCATTCTAACAGAAAGGAGAAGGCCTATGAGCCCATACGAAGTTATGAGCTTGTTATTGAACGCTACTGGTATTTTTATCAGTGCCTTAATGACAATGCTTGTAATCATTGTGACGCTCATAATCGCATTGGTAAATAGAAAATAACCGTCGTGCGTTGGCATACGTTGACGGTTATTTAACCTAAACTCTAAGCCACCGTTAATAAGTGACTATATTAAAGGCACTGTTAGTAGCAGTGTCTTTTTTTATTATACTCGTATTATATCTCATTTATGCTAAAAGATAAAGCCTTTGTTTAGTTTTCAAACAATTAATAATATACTAAATGGATTTGATAAACTTGCACAGCCCTCAGACACAAAAAGCACATACATCCTATAGAGTCAGTATAAGGTAGGGATTAAAACTTAGATTCAGACGGATAATATGGAAAGTGCCAGGTTGAGAGGGTATAATAGTATATAAAGGGAATTTAAAGGAGTGGTAAGATGTATAAAATATTAATTGTTGAAGATAACGAAAAAATAAGTCAACAATTACATACGCTGTTGCAACGAGAAGGTTATCATGCTGAAATTGCCACGGATTTTCAAAATATTGTTGAATTGGTTTTGAATATTAATCCCCATCTGTTATTATTGGATATTAATTTGCCTTATCATGATGGTTATTATATTTGTAAAGAGTTACGGAAAAACGTTCAATTGCCTATTATTGTCGTCACCAGCCGTGAAACAGAAATGGATGAGCTCATGAGTATGAACATAGGTGCTGATGATTTTGTGACAAAACCGTATAACGTTAATATACTTTTAGCCCGAATTCAAAACCTACTAAAGAGAGCTTATCCTCAGACTCAACAAAATATTTTGACTTATGGTAATATGAATTTAAATATAAATAAATCATGTGTATCATGCCAAGATCAAGAAATAGAATTAACAAAGAATGAGTTTCGAATTTTGTATTTCTTTATGAAAAATAGTGGAAAAGTTGTGACTCGTGAAGAACTTATGACCTATTTATGGGACAGCGATGTTTTCGTAGATGATAATACATTAACAGTTAATGTAAATCGTTTGCGTAAAAAATTAGATTCAGTTGGAGGAGAGCCACAAATAAAAACTAAACGTGGTGTAGGTTATTCTATATGAAATTGAAGGATTATTTGCAAGATAAATGGATTTTAATCATGGCAATTTGCCTTTTTAGCCTTTATGTAGGTGTTTTGTTTGGGTTATATAATGTTCCGTTCTTTATTATTGCTAACTATTATCTATTATTATGCCTACTGTTAGTAGGGGGGATGGGTTACGATTATAGGAAACGACGCAGATTTTATCGGCACTTGAATCAGTTGTTGGAGCAGTTAGATGAGAAGTATTTAGTATCGGAACTGATACCTTCTTCTAACTTTTTAGAGGGAAAGCTTCTTTTAAATACTTTGCGTATAACTAATAAATCAATGAAGGAAAATGTCAATAAATATGCATTTTCCATGGAAGAGTATAAGGAGTATATTGAGATGTGGATTCATGAAGTCAAGACGCCTCTTGCTTCAACACGTTTAATCATTGAAAATAATCCGAATGAAACCCTCAAAAGTATTGATGAAGAACTAGATAAACTCGATATGTATTTAAACCAAATTTTATTTTATGCTCGCAGTAGTTATGTAGAAAAAGATTTTCTTATAAAAGAGCTGGATATCCGTAAAATTGTTCAACTGGCTCTTAAAAAGCATGTCAAAGATTTTTCTGTTAAAAAGATTCAATTGAGCATAGAAGATACAGTTGGCCACATCTATAGTGATCAAAAATGGCTTATTTTTATGCTTGATCAGATTATTAATAATGCTGTCAAATATGTTAGCCATCAACCGAAAATTAAGATTTATACGACGGAAGAAGCCCAAAGTATGACCCTTCATATCCAAGATAATGGAATTGGTATGCCCTCACGAGATTTAGAACGAATTTTTGAAAAAGGTTTTACAGGAGAAAACGGCAGAATATATGAAAAATCCACTGGGATTGGTTTATACCTCTGTTATAAAATGGCACAGCAATTAGGAATCCAGATTTATGGACGTTCCACTGTTGGTGAAGGAACGACTATAAGTCTTTCTTTTCCAGTTAGCGATATGTATTTTAAAGAGAAAAAGACTTAAATGGTTGTATCTATTTCGTCTAACTCAAAGGAAGATATAATAATTATAGTAACGCATTTTTTGCCCCAACCGTCGTCACCCTTCCACACATGATGCTTTGGCATCGCTTTGTTCCAGGCAATAAGCACTGGAACAAAAAATGCTCACAATTTGTCATTTTTTTAAAACCAAATTAGTATAAATTTAAAAAGACTTAGAGACGATCATCAAGATGAATTTTCTAAGTCTTTTTATATGGTTTTTAAAGGCGAGAAGAAGTAGACTTTATTCTACTCATTCATTTTTTAAAATCAGGTGATATCACGAGTATTTTAAAACGTAATGAGTATTAGACACAGTACCTCTTGGAAGTTTAGGCACGTCCCTATAGGACGCAAAGTAAAAGAATCCCCCTTATCTAAATGTAAAGAATAAAAGGCTTTCTATATACTGAATTAAAGTATCTTAGATTTAACTACCATAGTCATTAAATCTCTAAAACCCCTTTTTAGTGTAGTTATTTAATGGTTTTCTAAGGATGTTAGATTTTGGTGTTATAAAAATGTAAAGCTATTAATTCCACTAGATTTCTACTTGTTAAGCCTAAGAATGCAAATATTAATGCTCGATCTAAACTAAGATAGATGTCTAAGTCATTGATAATAGTGGAAATAAATATCCCAATGGAAACCAAACAGATTAAGATATTATTAAAATCATAACAAATCTTATTGACTTGATTTTGAATAGCTTGCCAACGTTCATCGTCCTTATATACTCTTTGTTTGGTAGTTTTGTAACCATTTAGGTAAATAAAAGATCCTGCAATAATTAAAATAACAATCAACATGATTCTTTGGTACATGACTATTCCTCCTCCTCTTGGATAAATACTTCTGTAATAGACACATTAAAAGCCTTGGCTATATTAAAGGCCAGTTCCAATGATGGAATATACTTGTATTTTTCAATGGAAATAACTGCTTGTCGGGATATTCCAACCCGATCAGCCAAGTCTGCTTGAGTCCAATCGCGCTCTGCTCTTAGAACTTTAACTCGATTCTTTATCAAAGTTATCACCCCATTCCAAAATGTAACGACTTGGTTACTTATGTTATAATCATTTGCTTATAAATTGTAAACCCCTAAAAACATAATCATTTTGTGAAAAATATAAAGAGGGTAGATTGTTAGGATAAAATTGTCTTCGTAATAGTACAAAAAATAGCGATTCTGATTAACAAAATCGCTTTATAATTATTTATAATTTTAAATCTTTAAGAATTTCGTTAAATGGAGAACTCTTGTCCAGAATATTTTTATAAGTACTTATCCATGATGAAACAAATCCACTTTGATAGGCAACTGCTTGAGAGCCGATATTAGAAGATGCCGCACAATAGTAAGGGACAATTCCTTTCTCTAAAATTTTAATAGCCAAATGACTTATTAAGATAGTGGCAAGGCCAACCTTTCTATACGGAGGTAATACGTCAACTCCCATTTCCCACATCTTATTGTTTGTCATTGTCGCACTTGCCAAGGCAATAATCTCCCCCTCTTTTTTGGCATAAAGGACAATTTGGGTCGAGGTATACTCATTACTATCAAAAACTAGTGAATGCTCAAATCCCGTTAAGCCCACTAATTCTCCAATACAATCTCCTTCTTTAATTTCATAAACAAAGTTCTCATGAAAAGGAATAGCTTTTAATCTTTTTAAATCTGGAAGATAGTAGAGGGATTGACCGTAAATCAAAGGAAACTCAAAAATTTCCTCTCTACTTTTATTTAGAAGTAATACTAATTCTCGCTTGAAATAACACCACCTTTGCGGTCTTTTCAGCCCCAGCCGTCGTTACCCTTCCGCACCCGATACGCCCGTATCGCTTAGCTACAGGCTTTCTAGCCCGGTACCGAAAATCCTCACAAATTCGGTATCATTTCTAAAGGTCATTAGTATAAATCCTTAACCTGAGGTAAAATTTTAATATCTGCAGATACGACGACTTCTTTTCCCATAGTGGTAATTTCAAGAAAAGGATCTTGTCTAACATCCTTTATATTTTTAGCTGAGACAAAGGTAACTCCTTCAGTAATAAAAGCTTCTTCTTTACAATTTAATCTTGTTGATAAGTACTGCCGCACAATCGATAACATTGTTTCTTTTTTCAAAATTAGCTCGCCTCCAATAAATTTCTCTGCTTCATTAAATTATACTATATAACGATGTAGGAACAATTAAATTTAGAAAATACTGGAATGAACTTTAGAAAGTTTATCGTTTGTATTATAATAAAGGAACAATTATAGACGAAGAAAGTCGAGGAAGAGCTATGGAGCAGCATTTACTAATGGAAATTATAAACTGGTGTAGCCAAAAAGAGCAAAAATTAGTGATTGGGATTTCTGGTCATGGCGCTGCTGGGAAAACGACATTTGCCAAAAGACTTATCAGTTTGCTACCTGATAATCCTGTCAATTATATCAATACAGATCCTTATCTTGTAGATTCCTATATCAGAAAATTTGCAATTATCGAATATACTTACCAAAACGAAAAGCACCGCCATAAACTTACAGCTAGCCATCCGGTGGCCCATCATTTATCTTCATTAGAAAGAGACCTTCAAATGGTTCGGAAGGGCTTAGATTTCTATACCATTAATACCCACTATCAAAAAAGTACCTTAATCTCCTCTAAGAACAAAGTAACAATAGTGGAAGGAATGAGCGTTGCCTTTATTGATCCCGAATTATTTGATTTAAAAATTTACTTTTACACAGATGAGGAAACAGAATTAGCCAGGAGGATGGAACGTGACGTTATGGAAAGAGGCTCAAATCCTACTTTTTTAACTCAGTCACATAAAGAACGGCGTATTCAATATGAACTTTTTATGCATCCCTATAGCCAGCAATTTGATTTAATTATTAAAACCAATCAAGAAGGAATCCAAGTAGAAAAAATAGAGGTTATTAACTCAATATCAGAAATGGAGTAGAGGAGTCACTACTCTTTTTTTAAAATTCAAATAAATGTTTAGCCTAAAATCATGAAGGATAATGAGTAAATCTTCTTTTCTAAACTAGAGTTTTTTCATTTTCTATATTTGAAGTGTACTTAGGTTGGGGCCATTCAAAGATAAGTGACAAAAATGTAAGGTTAATGTTCGCTAAACTTAAGGTAACACCTACAAATTTGGTGTAAGCTATTTATATCAGATATAAAAGAAAGGAAGATGAGATATGAAACCCGTATTAAAGGTGGAAACCATTCAGAAATATTATGGAAATGATCATAATTTAACTAAGGCTGTTAATAATATAAGTTTTCAAGTTCAAGAGGGGGAATTCGTAGGGATTATGGGGGCTTCAGGCTCTGGGAAGACGACGCTGTTAAATTGTATTGCGACTATTGACCGAGTGACAGCGGGGAATATTTATATTAATGGAAAAGATATTACGGCATTAAAGGAAAAGCAGTTGGCTAAGTTCCGACGAGAAGAGTTAGGTTTTATTTTTCAGGATTTTAATTTATTAGATACATTGACAGTGAGAGAGAATATTGCCTTGGGGTTAACGATTTTAGGGAAAAATCCTAAATTTATTAAGCAGCGAGTGGAAGAGGTTGCCAAAATGTTGGAAATCGAAAACTGTTTAGAGAAGTACCCGAGTCAAATATCTGGTGGAGAAAACCAGCGAACGGCAAGTGCTCGAGCGATTGCAGGTGACCCTACTTTAGTGCTAGCTGATGAACCAACAGGAGCTTTGGATTCTAAGTCGGCTCGGATTTTTATGGAGCGATTAACGTTAATGAATCAAGAGCTTGGATCAACAATTTTAATGGTTACTCATGATACGTTTTCTGCCAGCTATGCCAACCGAATTTTATTTATAAAAGATGGACGAATTTTTAGTGAGCTGATTAAGGGGGAACAGGAGTCTCGTAAAGCATTCTTTGAACGAATTATTGAGGTGGTGACCTTATTAGGAGGGGATCAGAATGATGTTTTTTAAGCTATCATTACGGAATGTAAAGCGGAGTTATCAAGATTATGCCATTTATTTTATCACCTTGATTTTGGCAGTGAGTGTCTTTTATATCTTTAATAGTCTCTCAAGTCAAGACTATTTAGTCACAGTCTTTCAAGGAGCAAACATAGATTCTATTGAGACAATAGAAACCTTGATTGTATATTTATCGATATTTATCTCATTTATTCTTGGTTTTTTAATTATTTATGCCAATAGTTTTATCTTTAAGCGGCGGAAACGAGAATTAGGAATTTATTTAACATTGGGAATGGAACGAAAGGATATTTCAAGAATTTTACTAATTGAAACATTAATAATCGGAATTTTGTCACTAGGAATTGGGATTGGAGTCAGTATTCCTTTGTCTCAAGCCTTTGGGGTTCTTGTTTTTCGGATTATGGATATTTATATTGAAGAATTAAATTTTGTTTTTTCTTGGTTTGTTATGGGAAGAACGATTGTTTATTTTGGCATTATGTTTTTAGCAGTTATTATGTTAAATGTCTTCTCGGTGTCCCGTTATAAAATAATTAGTTTAATTCATGCCCAGAAAAAAAAGCAGAAGCTAGGAATCCCTTCTAGCTGGGTAGCATTAGTTATTTTTATATTAGCTATTGGTTTATTGGGTTGGACCTATGGTGTTGTTTTAAGTCAGGATGCTTTTCAACGTATTTTTATCGCAGGTGACTTAGTACCTGTTGGTGACTTATTACCTGTTTTTGTTTTTGGTGTTACAGGGACATTTTTACTTTTTCTATCATTAGCTGGATTTTTGGTGGTTATGATAAAGCGTTCTCCCAGATTGTACTATCAAAGCATAAACCTATTTACTTTAAGGCAAATAAGTAGCCGTATTCAAACCAACTGGATTTCAATTTCTTTTATTTGTCTCATGATTAGTGTCAGTATTTGTTCCGCTAGTGTGGGAATGGCTCTTGGAGAATATTATCGTGATGATAGTGGAAATTTGACACCTTTTGATGTGACGATGACCTTTTTGTCTGAGAGCAGTGTTGATGAAGATTTATATGAATTAAATTTAAATCAATATACTGAGGAATCCTATCCATTAACAAGTTATTCTAGAGTAGGTTTTGTCTATAGTAATCTTTTTGATTGGAATGCAGAGATGTTTCCTGATTTTCTCTTAATCTTCTATCATATTACAGAGGTAAATCAAATTTTGGCAGCTCAAGGAATTGAGCCAGTTGAGTTACTAGATAATGAGATTTTGTTGATCCTTCATGGAGAGGATGTGACGGAAGAGAGCTTGATTACAGATAAGTTTAAAATCGATGGAGAAGAGTACAGGATTGCTGAAGTCTTAACAGAAGGAGAATTGAGAACAGATTTTAAACGATTGAATGACAACGTGAGTGTTGTTTTTCCAGATCATGTTCAATTTGATAATGGTGAAGACTTTTTTAAAACGGTAACTCGTTCTTTTAATTACAGTGGCGATGCTTTTTTGCAAGAGCTTAAACTTGTGGAATACTTTAGAGACCAAAATGAATTTAATATTGATCTGATGACTAAAAATATGTTGATTCAAGAAGAAAAAATTACCTTATTGACCATAACTTTTGTGAGTTTTTATTTAAGTGTTATTTTCATTCTTGTTAGTATGGCAATACTTGCCTTACAGCAATTAACTGATGCTGTTGAAAGTGAAGAGAGGTATCAGATTTTAAAAAAAATCGGTGTTGATTGTCATATGAAAAATAAATCATTGTTAGTGCAAATCGGAATCTATTTCCTTTTGCCACTGTTTATTGCTAGTATTCATAGCATGGTTGCGTTAATTTTTTTTAATCGAATTCTTATAGAAGAAACGGCTCGTGGCACGAGCAATCCCCTATTAATGATTTCAGCAGCTACAATGGTCTTTGGAATTTATATTCTGTATTTTTTCGCCACCTATATTCAATCTAAACGAATTCTAGGTGAAAAATAACAACTAGGATTAAAGGAACCAATATTTCTTTTTTTGCAAAATAATCTGACTTATGGCTGTTACAGAGGCGATAGAGTGATGCTTGTATTTGGAGTTAACATTGCTGAATATGCAAAGAACCATTCAAAGATATGTGACAAAAATGTAAAGTTCTTGTTAACAAAACTTAAGGTAATCCCTACAAATTTGGTATAAGCTATTAAAATTAGAAATAAAAGAAAGGGAGATGAGGGAGGCCAGGACGGTGTTTTTAAAACTATCTTTACGTAATGTAAAACGAAGTTATCAGGATAATGTGATTTATTTTATGACTTTGATTTTAGCAGTAAATGTGTTTTATATGTTTAATAGTCTTGCGTGCCAAGAATATTTAGCAACGGTTTTGTATGCATCGACAATAGATTCTATTGCAACAGTTAAACGCCTCATTGTTTATTTATGGGTATTTATCTCGATTATCTTCGGTTTTTTGATTATGTATATGAATCATTTTCTCTTTAAGAGGCGAAAACAAGAATTAGCTATCTATTTAACACTGGGAATGGAACGAAGAACTATTTCAGGGATCTTACTTTTTGAAACGTTAATAATCGGCATTTTGTCACTAGGGATTGGAATTGGAATTGGGGTTCCTCTGTCTCAAGTTCTCAGTTATATTACTCAATTTAGCTTTGTTTTTTCTTGGGCAGTTGTGGGAAGAACAGTTCTATATTTTGGAGTTGTGTTTTTAGTTACACGTTATAGAATTATTAGTTTAATTCAAGCACAGAAAGAGCAGCAAAAGTTAAATTTTACTTTTAGTTTTATTTCTCTAGTTAGCTTTATTTTAGCCGTTGGAGTATTGGGAGTGTCTTATCGTATTGTGTTAAACCAGAATGCTGATTATTATATTTTTAGAGAAAGTCATTTATTATTTGTATTTGTTTTAGGAATTATGGGAACATCTTTACTTTTTTTGTCATTAGCGGGTTACTTAATGGTTATGATAGAGTGATGTTGCCGTTTGTACTACCCCGAGCTAGTTGACTTATAAGGTGATGAGAAGATATTAATTTGACAATTTATTTAGATAGTTGGGCTGGAAAGGCCAAGTAAAAAGATTTTTGTGTTAAAACTGGTTTTGAGTATCAAGGTGATTTTCCAGAAGAAGATTATATTATTAATTTAAAATTCTATCCTTTTTTTAGTTCACGACGCTAAAATAAAAATCCTTAGAACTTTTTTCCAAGGATTTTATTATATACTTGCTAAATGATGGGTATCAGATTACCGGTTTTTAGTTATTGGCATTAAGATTTTACTGTGAATCACTCCTCGTCTATGGGACGATAATTAATCTTTGTTCAAAAAAAATACCTTTTAATAGCGAAATTAATGGTATGGACAAGGGTTAGGTAGATTATTTATACTAAAACTATAAAATATGATTTATGAATTTAAAGTTAAACCTTGGAGGGATAAACTATGTTAGAAGAAAAGTTTCCGAAAGACTTTTTATGGGGTGGAGCAGTGGCTGCAAACCAATGTGAAGGTGCATGGCTAAAAGATGGTAAGTTACCTAACGTTACAGATACTTTAGTAGGTATTATGAATCCAAATCCAAGTATTAAATGGAATGAGGAGAATGGGATTTGGGAACTGGATTTAAATGAACAGACTATTTATTTATCTCATGAGGCAATTGATTTTTATCATCGTTTTGAGGAAGATATTAAATTGATGAGCGAAATGGGCTTTAAAGCTTTTCGTACAAGTATTTCTTGGGGACGTATTTTCCCTCGTGGTGATGAAGAACAAGCAAATGAAGCTGGATTAAAGTTTTATGACCGTTTAATTGATACGCTAATTAAATATGAAATGGTACCCGTTATCACGATGAGCCATTATGAAACACCATTTACTTTATTAGCAGAGTATGGCGGATGGCAAAATCGAAAGTTAGTAGGATTTTTTATGAATTATGCGGAAACGATTTTGAAACGTTATAAAGGTAAAGTGAAGTACTGGATGACTTTTAATGAAGTAAACAATGCATTCCGTATGCCCTATGCCGCAGCGGGGCTGATTTCATTTCCACCAGTTGATTCAGTTGAACCTGTTAAAAGTTTAACAGCCGCGGAGATTTATCAAGCTTGCCACAATTTATTTGTTGCTAGTGCTTTAGCGACTAAGAAAATGCGTGAAGTTGATTCTGAAGCGAACATGGGAATTATGTGTAGCTTCTCTTCGATTGCTACTTATGCTTATGATTGCGATCCTGAGAATGTGTTGGGAGCAATGAATTTTAGACGTAATTCTTGGTTTTATTCAGATGTCATGTGTCGTGGTCATTATCCAGCTTATGTTAAACGTATTTGGCGTGAAAAAAATGTCAATATTGATATGGTAGAAGGAGATTTAGAATTATTACAAGAAAATACTGCAGACTATATTGCATTTAGTTATTATCGCAGTACTGTTTTTACTAAAAATACGGAACTTCGTGTAGATACTGGAGGTGCAGTCGGATTAGATAACCCATTTCTTAAAGAAGAGTCACCAGCTCCATGGAAGTGGCCAATCGATCCAAGTGGATTACGATTTGTCATGAATGAATTATCAGATCGTTATGAATTGCCATTATTCCTCGTTGAGAATGGACTTGGATTAGATGAAAGTCCAGATGAAAATGGAAAAATACGCGACTTAGATCGTTGCCGTTATTTAAAAATGCACTTAGAGCAATTAGCGGAAGCAATTAAAGATGGATGCAACGTTATCGGATATTTGTGGTGGGGACCAATTGATATTGTTTCAGCGGGAACTGGAGAAATGAAAAAGCGTTACGGATTTATTTATGTTGACCGACATAATGACGGATCAGGAACGATGAAACGTTTGAAAAAAGAAAGCTTTAACTACTATAAACAAATCATTGAAACAAACGGTGAAAATTTAGAGATAAATATTTAATGATATTAAAATCTTTGCTTTAGAGACTTAGGAAGTTCAAAGCAGAGATTTTTTCGTATTCTATGTTAAAATATAAGAAAGAGGAAAAGATACTAATTACGTTTAAAAATGATAGTTGCTCACGGCCTTTTTCCCCTTAAACGACCTTACTGTATAGAAAATTATTCAAACTTTTACGTTTCTCGTATCCTTAGACCTGCTTTGAAAACCAATCAAACTTTTACGTTTTTGGTTTGATCCTTAGACTAAGATTATTTGGGTTACATAGGCAAACTATAGGTACAGTAAGGTTTTTAAAGTGCCAAAAATTAACTGCGTCTAATCTAACAGAAAAAAACTCGTGACTCTACTATTATTTTAGAAGCAATTAGTATTAGAGGTATTGGAGGAGTGAAATGTGGAGTTAAATCGTCGTCAGTTACAAATTTTAATGTTATTAGCAAATAATCATGATTGGATAACGAGTGAGAAGCTTGCAGAACATTTGAATGTTAATAAAAAGACTGTGCAATCGGAAATCAAAAGTATTATGGAAATTTCAAAGGATAAACTTACTTTGCAGACCAATAATCGATTAGGATACCAATTGGTGTTTATTTCTATGGAGCTGCAAACAAAGGTTCTGGATGAAGTCTCGAAACATAAAATCTATTCCAGTATGAATTCTAGGGCTTCCTCGATAATTATTTATTTACTTTTTCAAGATGATTATGTAAGTATGCAGAAGCTGGCTGATATTTATTTCTTATCTAAAACGGCGGTGGCTCTTGAATTGAAGACCATATCAAGATGGATTAAGAGAAACGAGAATATCGATTTAGAAGTCTCTACAACGAAAGGATTAAAGATTCATGCTGATGAAGATATGAGAAGAATCTTTGCTTCGATGGCAGGAAGCGATGCGGTGCTTCAAAATACGAACTTGGATGAGTTATTTGTTGAAAGATTATTTGAATTAATATTAAAGACTCAGAAAATTTTACAGCGTGTGCTAATAGAATTTGATTATATTGCTTCTGGTGAGGATTATATTAGGTTTGCCCGTTATTTAGCTTTGACGGTGGCGCGAAGCGAAAAGGGATATGAACTTGAGGCGACTCAGTATAAAGATATTACGTCATCTATTGTAACAACACTTGTTGAAGCCCTAAGTAGTGAAACGGGTTATCGTTTTACTAAAGAAGAAGTTAACGCCATTGGAAATCGACTGTTTCAGTTGAATTATATCTCAGCGAAGGGTGGTAATAGCCAAGAGCTTGGAAAGCAGTTGAAGGACTTTGACGAGCGAATTATCAATTTTCTTGACTTGCCAATCCGTACTTTATTTACAAAGCCTAGCTTCTTTATTGCTCATATTAAACAGATGAAAAATCGTATTGAATACGGACATAATGTGATGAATCATTTTGCTAAGAAGATAATATTGACTTATCCTTTGGAGACTTATTTGGTGAGCAAGTTTTTTCCTATTTCTTTTAATATCCGACCTAATTTCGCCGAGATTGCTTATCTAGTGTTATATTTGGCGGAGGCTGTGGAACCTCATCGCTACCAAGATGATGTGTTAATGATTAGTAATCAACCCTTTAGTCTCTTAAATACGTTAAAACGAAACTTACAAAATATCTTAGGGAGCCGATTGGTTAACTTTCAGGTTGAACCGATTTATCTTTATGAAATTCATCCAGAGATAGTAGCGGATTTTGACATTTTACTATCCACGGAGCAGGAAATTGTCTTTAAGAATTCAAATTTTTTTTATATCCCTAGTTTCCCTAGCGTCGATGAGTTAGAGGAAATCAATGAAAAGCTTAATTTGTTGATTCATGAGAAGGAGATACGTAACAATGCTAAGTTGTTAGAACAATATTTCCCTGATAAAAATCGGATTAGAATAGTAAAAAAAATAGATTCAGTCCAGGATTTAATCCCTCATCATCCTAGTTTGGAGATGTGGAGAGTCGACTCAAATACATTATTTGCATGTCAAATTCAAGAAGGAGGAGCGACGTTTATTCGGGAGTACAGGTTACAAAAATCGATGATGTATCAACAAAATAAAATTAATAGAATCATTCACGTTTCATTTGATAAAAAGTCGTCAAAGAGGATTATGGGTTTCTTTTTAGCGATAACAAATATGTTTAAACAGTAATGAGATACTAAAAAACATTATGTTTTGTTCAATAATCTTCCCTTTTAGTAAGCGTATTTATTGAATGGCGAACTTTCTCTTCATCCGTTATACTAATAATATTCAGAAAGCAATTTCGCAAGTTAGGAGGAGCAGGAATGAATTATGAAAATTTAGCTAAAAAAATTATTAGTGAGGTTGGTGGCGAGGAAAATGTAAACCATGTTTACCACTGTGCGACTCGTTTGAGATTTACTTTAAATAATCGTAATTTAGCAAATAAAAAAGAAGTTGAGTCTTTAGATGGTGTTATTAGTGTTATTGAAGCGGGAGGGATGTTCCAAGTCGTTATTGGAAATAGTGTAAATGATGTTTATGCTGCTATCATAAACGTTTCGAATTTGGGAACATCTACATCTACTTCTGAAACACCAGCTGGGAAGAAAAACTTATTAAATGCATTTATGGAAATGATTGCAGCTGTATTCGCTCCAACATTAGGAGTTTTAGCGGGTAGTGGTTTGATCAAAGGTCTGTTAGCACTATTTACAAGTCTGAACTGGATGACTGTGGATTCAGGAACATATATCATCTTAAATGCTGCATCGGATGCATTCTTCTATTTTTTACCGATTTTCTTGGCATATACTGCTGCAAAACGATTCAAAGCAGATGTTTTTATTGCGATGGTTATCGGAGCATCTTTGGCTTATCCAAGTATCGTAAATGCCTTTAATGATGGGGTTTCATTATCATTCTTAGGTTTACCTGTTACTTTAGCCAGATATACAAATACAGTTATACCAGCTATTTTAGCAGTTTATGTATTATCAATTTTAGAGAGAAACCTTCGTAAGAGATTTCATGAAAGTGTTCGTAATTTATTAACACCGTTTATTTGTATTATAGTTATGGTGCCAGTAACATTAATGGTAGTAGGACCCATAGCGGATTATGCAAGTCAAATCATCGCGAATGGATATTTAGCAATTTTTAACTTTAGCCCGTTGTTATCTGGGGCAGTTATCGGTGGCTTTTGGCAAGTGTTCGTAATTTTTGGTCTTCATTGGGGAATGGTACCTGTTATGACAAACAACTTGGCAATCTTTGGTCGTGATACTTTAGGGCCTGGATGTATGATGGCAGTAGCTTCGCAGGCAGGTGCTGTATTAGGGGTATTCTTAAAAGCAAAAGATAAAAAAGTTAAAAGCTTAGCGTTATCTGCTTTCGTTACTGCATTATTTGGAGTGACTGAACCTGCAGTTTATGGAATTACTTTAAAATATAAAAAACCGTTCTATATTGCTTGTGTAACCGGAGCAATTTTTGGAGGAATTGTCGGTGCTGCAGGTTCAGCAGCATTAGCAGTAGCGACTCGAAGTATTTTATCATTCCCAATTTACATTGGACAAGGATTTAGATGGTTGGTTGCAGGATATTTTATGTCTATGATTACTTCATGTATTTTAACATTCTTATTCGGGTATAAAGACGAAGAAATTGCTGATTTAGAAAAAGAATTGGCTTCTAATAAAGCAGGAGAAGTAATTTTAGAAACAACGACGAAAGATAAAGCAGTTGATTTAGATCAAGGACTCGCGGTTTAATGAAGAAATTTAAAGGGAGATCCTTTGAAGTCATTGTGCTAAAGCAAGAGTAAGAGCTACTATAATCTTAAAAATCATAAAATATATGATCGTTAAATTAGGAGGGATTGATTTTGAAAAAGTTTCCAGAAGGTTTTTTATGGGGTGGAGCAACTGCTGCCAATCAATTAGAAGGGGGAGGGAATAATGGTGGAAAAGGATTATCTGTTTCTGATGTCTATACATTTGACAGTTCATTACCAAAAGAAAGTTGGACAGATCAATGGCATTTGATGACTCATGCACAAGTGGCTGAGGCCATGAATTCAGAAAGTAAAAAATATTATCCAAAACGTCATGGAAATGGTTTTTACTATCACTTTAAAGAAGATATTGAGATGTTTGCTAAAATGGGATTCAAGTGCTATCGAATGTCGTTAGCTTGGACACGAATCTTTCCACGTGGGGATGAGAAGGAACCTAATGAAGCAGGGTTAAAGTTTTATGATGAAGTGTTTGACGAGTGTTTAAAACATGGAATTGAACCTATGGTATCTTTATCACATTACGAAATGCCTTTAGCTTTAGTTACTGAATATGGTGGTTGGCCCAATCGTAAAGTTATTGATTTTTATGTGAAGTTTGCGACAACTGTATTTGACAGATATCAGAAAAAAGTTAAATATTGGTTGACGTTTAATGAAATCAACTGTGTAAAACATCATCCTTATGTAAGTGTTGGGGTTATTGAGGAGAACCATCCTCATCTTGAACAAGCTAAGTATCAGGGGGCTCATCACCAATTCGTGGCAAGTGCTCTTGCTACGAAGGCTTGCCATGAAATGATTCCAGATTCACAAGTGGGATGTATGATTAGTTATCAATTATTGATTCCATATTCTTGCGATCCAGATGATGTTCAAAAAACTGTAGAAAGTCAAAGAACTTCTCTGTTCTTCAGTGATGTTCAGGCTCGTGGATATTACCCACAATATGCAGCTCGGATGTTTGAAGAAAAAGGAGTCGTGTTACAAACTGAGGTGGGGGATGAGGAAATTCTTCGTGCCTATCCGGTGGATTTTGTTTCTTTCAGCTATTATATGTCTAGTGCCATTAGTGCACACCCTGAAAAGTTAGAAAATGCTGTGGGGAATTTAATTACTGGTGGTATTAAAAATCCTTATCTTCCAAGTAGTGATTGGGGTTGGCAGATTGACCCAAAAGGATTACGTATTGCTTTAAATCAATTATATGATCGTTATCAAAAGCCGTTATTTATTGCTGAAAATGGGTTGGGTGCAGTTGATGTAGTTGAAGAAGACGGAACAATCAATGATGAGTATCGTATTGATTACTTGCGTCAGCACATTGAGCAAATGAAAGAAGCGATTCATGATGGAGTCGATTTGTTTGGTTATACTTCTTGGGGATGTATAGATATTGTAAGTGCGTCGACTTCACAAATGTCTAAACGTTATGGTTATATTTATGTGGATCAGGATGATGAAGGTGAGGGGAGTTTAAAACGGATTAAGAAGAAGTCTTTTGACTGGTATAAGAAAGTTATTGCAACGAATGGGGGCGATTTGAGTTCATAATAGAGAGAAGGGCTGTATCAATATGACTAAAATTTAAGGTCATGGAAGGTACAGCTTTTTTTTCAATCTTTAAGTAAGACGTGTTGCTCGAATAAAACTAGATGTTTTACAAGAAGATCAGTTTATAAAAGCCATTATAATATTTATCTTTAAAATGATTTTTGTACCATTTAAAATATTCGAATTTTAACCTCATGAGTTACTTCTTAATTTTTATGTAGTATAATGAACTTGTGAATTAATTCAAATGAAAAACAAACCATCCTCTGTAGAAATTGAAGCAAAGAATTAAAGGAATTTGAAAAAAGAGAAGGTAGGAGAAAATTAGAAAGTTGGTGTATTAATGTTAGATGACTATGGACTTCTCTTATAAATAACCTAGATAGTTTTACGTTCGTTATATACAAGTAATGCTATGAAGGGAATATTATTACATACTTGAAACAAGTTCATTTTCAAAGAATGCTTATTACTGAAGGGAATTCAATAACGGAAAACTCTCCTAGTGGAAAATTCAAGAATTTATTGAAGAGATGCAAGCGAAATATCTAGTACGAAAAGTTGAACATGTTATAAAATTTAATATCCATCATATGGAGTCTATTTCCTCAAAATGTTTAATAGATTTACAATATTCACTGATTGAAAAACGTTAATCAGCTAATTAAAGGAGAGATTGAAATTTCTCTAAAAAAAAATAAAATGGTGGAGGTAAAAAGAAAATGAATCTAGCGGCAGATGTATGATAGTGCGCATTCAGATGTAGCAGGTTTCTAATGTGGTTTTAAAAGATAGGTAACCCGTGTAGAGTTATTAGATCGATTAAAAGAATGTGATGTTAAATGGACTAGATAAAACGGTATAAACCCCGAGTTTTTAGTGGCTAAACGGTTAGAATGATATAAAAGTGTGATACTCCAGTAAATAAAGGTTTGTTTTGATATCAATGTTTAGTGTAATTTTTACTCTAAAGTTGGAAATTAGTTGCCACGAGTTTAGGTATAGACTAAGGGAATATTGGTATAATTAATTAGTAGTACTATGAGATAGAGGTGGAGATATTATGAAAAAATATTTTAAATTTTTATTATTATTTATACTGATTTTAACGGGATGCTCAAATGATAACCCCGAACAGCTTTTTAATGATTTTTCGGAACATTTTGTTAATCAAGATTATCTGGCACTTTATCAATTACTCAGTGAAGAATCACAACAGAAACTGACTGAGGAAGAATTCGTCACGCTTTATACGGATATTTATTCTGAAATTGGAGCAAGAGATTTTATACTAGAAAAAGATATGGATGAAGTAGAGGAAGATGTAATTTATTTTTCTACGACTATGGAAACAGCTGCGGGAACATTGAGTATTCCTAATTTTCAACTACCTTATGTAAAAGAAGATGGAGAACTTCGAATTCAATGGTCTGAGAGTTTAATCTTTCCTAATTTATTAGCTGGTGATCAAGTGAGAGTTAGAACTGAAACTGCTGTACGAGGAAGTATATTAGATAGAGAGGGTCAGGCTTTAGCACAAGAGGGAACGTTGAGTTCGGTTGGTATTTATCCTGTGGTATTTGATGAAGGATTAATCGATGAGATAGCTGAAGCATTAGATATTAGCCCAGGGGTCGTTGAAGAAAAATTAGCTGCCAATTCAAATCCAGAGCACTTAGTTCCTATTGTTAACATTCTACCTGATTCGGAAAAATTGGAATCCTTAAGAAATCGTGAAGGTGAAGGGATTTTAATCCAAGAGACTCAAGGGAG
>Ga0153974_1000109_pt1 | contig 19796 bp, 16 predicted proteins | sample TSGA058MetaG_FD_104741 | JGI IMG/M metagenome (GOLD analysis project Ga0153974, IMG submission 104741) | Attine ant fungus gardens microbial communities from Georgia, USA - TSGA058 MetaG | ecosystem: Host-associated > Fungi > Mycelium > Unclassified | place: USA: Georgia, Yuchi Wildlife... | reverse complement strand
ATGTCTCGCCGGATTCGATGAAGGGCGTGCGCGTCGTCTTCATCGGCCAGTCCGCCGACAACGCCCGCGTGCAGGCCGTGGTCCAGCCGACCGGTGCCGAGTACATTTTCGTCGAAGCCAAGTAAGACCGAGCCGAGGCGGTCGTGCTTCGGCACGGCCCGGGCGGCGCCCTGCGATGGGCGCCGCTGATGACCTGACCGGCCCGCGCGCCCGCGCAGGCCGGTCCTTGTCCCAAGGCGCGGGCGTGGAGTATCGCCATGTCGCTGAAAATCAATGAGCTCTGCGTCAACTGCGACGTATGCGAGCCGGCCTGCCCGAACCAGGCCATCACGATGGGTGAAACCATCTACGTGATCGACCCCGCCCGCTGTACCGAGTGCGTGGGCCATTTCGACGAACCGCAGTGCGTGGTCGTCTGCCCGGTCGAATGCATCGACCCCGATCCGGACATCGTCGAAACCGAAATCGAGCTGCTGGCCAAGTTGCGCCAACTGCAGCACGATCATCCCGAACTCTATGCGGAGCCCCCATCCGAATGAAGTCGTTCGCCCGCCCCCTGTTGCTGCTCGGCCTGCTGCTGAGTTCCGTCGCCTGGGCTGATGCCCCGGTCCGAGCCGAGCGCCCCGATGGCGCGGCCATCGCCAGCGGTCACGCCCTGGCCACCCAGGCCGGTGTCGACATCCTGGCCCAGGGCGGCAACGCCTTCGACGCGGCGGTGGCAGTGTCCTCGACCCTGGCGGTGGTCGAGCCGATCAGCTCCGGTCTTGGTGGCGGCGGCTTCTTCCTGCTGCACGATGCGGCCACCGGCAAGGACGTGATGCTGGACGCGCGCGAGACCGCGCCGGCCGCGGCCACGCCGCAGGCCTTCCTCGACAAGAAGGGTGACCTGGACCGCGACCGCTCGGTCAACGGCCCGTGGTCGGCCGGCATTCCGGGCCTGCCGGCGGCGCTGGTCGAACTGTCGGCCAAGCACGGCAAGCTGCCGCTGTCAGCGTCGTTGCAGCCGGCGATCCGCATCGCGCGTGAAGGCTTCCCGGTCTATGACCGCATGGCCAAGGGCTATGCCTCGCGCCGTGAAGTGATGGAGCGTTATCCCGGTACGCGCGAGGTCTACCTGCGCAATGGCAAGCCGATCGCCACCGGTGACCTGTTCAAGCAGCCGGAACTGGCGCAGACCCTGGAGCGCCTGGCGGCCGGTGGCTTCGACGGCTTCTACAAGGGCCAGACCGGCAAGCTGCTGCTGGCCGGCGTGAAGCAGGCCGGTGGCAAGTGGACCGCCGAAGAACTTGCCGGCTACCGTGTCAAGCAGCGCGCGCCGATCGTCTTCAACTACAACGGCTGGAAGATCACCACCGCACCGCCGCCGTCCTCCGGTGGCATCGCCCTGGCCAGCATGCTGCAGATCCTGGAAGGCTGGGACATCAAGCAGATGGATGCCGCGCACCGCACCCATCTGGTGGTGGAGTCGATGCGTCGTGCCTACCGTGACCGCACCTTCTTCCTCGGCGACCCGGATTTCGTGCAGATCCCGCAGAAGGTGCTGGCCAGCAAGGATTACGCGCAGGGCCTGCGTGCCACCATCCACCCGGAAAAGGCGACCCCCAGCGACCTGCTGTCGGGCAACCCGACGCCGCTGGAGGATGACGAGACCACCCACTTCTCGATCATCGACCGTGATGGCAACCGTGTCGGTGCCACCCAGACCGTCAACCTGCTGTACGGCTCGGGGTTGATTCCGAAGGGCACCGGCGTGCTGCTGAACAACGAGATGGACGACTTCGCGCTGAAGCCGGGAACGCCCAATGCCTTTGGCGTGATGGGCTACGCGGCCAACGCGCCGAAGCCGGGCAAGCGCATGCTCAGCTCGATGACGCCCACCTTCATGGAAAACGACGACAAGGTGATCGTGCTGGGCACGCCCGGTGGCAGCCGCATCATCACCATGGTGCTGCTGGGTATCCTGGGCTACGACGCTGGCCTGGATGCGCAGCAGGTCGCCGCGCTGCCGCGCTACCACCACCAGTGGCTGCCGGACCTGATCGAAGCGGAAAGCAATGCTTTCGACGCTGGCACCATCAAGCAGCTGCAGGCGATGGGCCACAAGATCGACCTGCCGGGCGAGGTCGCTGCCGGCGGCCGCGGTTCCAGCCACGTGTGGGGCAACCTGCAGACGGTGGAGTGGGACCGCAAGGCCAACAAACTGTTTGGCGGCAGTGACCCGCGCAACCCCGTCGGCAGTGCCCAGGTCGTGCCGGCTCCCTGAGCCGGCGGTTGCGCCGGGCCATGCCCGGCGGACGCAAACCTGGGAACCCCGCCCGCAACGGCGGGGTTTTTCATTTTTCCACTAGCGATTATTTAACGAGCGGCCACCGATAATTGCGTCATGAAACTATGGTCGATCCGCGGTAATACCCAACGCTTGGATGGCGGTGCAATGTTCGGCAACGCGCCGCGCGCGTTGTGGGAAAAGTGGGCAGCACCGGATGAGCTCAACCGCATCGAGCTGGCCTGTCGTGCGTTGTTGGCGAGCCCGCTGGAAGGCAAGACGGTGCTGTTCGAAACCGGCATCGGTGCGTTCTTCGAGCCGCGCATGCGCGAGCGCTATGGCGTGCAGGAAAGCCAGCATGTGCTGATCGATTCGCTGCGCGAAGCCGGCTTCGAGCACGAAGACATCGACGTGGTGGTGCTCAGCCATCTGCACTTCGACCACGCCGGCGGCCTGTTGGCCGCGTGGCACGAAGGCCGTGAACCGGAACTGCTGTTCCCCAATGCGACGTACGTGGTCGGTGCGCAGCATTGGCAGCGCGCGCTGCAGCCGCACCCGCGCGATCGCGCCAGCTTCATTCCAGAACTGCCGGGCCTGCTGCAGGCCAGTGGCCGCCTGGAAGTGGTGGACGGCGAGTATTCGAAGGTGCTGGGCCACAGCGTGCGTTTCAGCTACAGCGACGGGCACACGCCGGGGCTGATGCTGGCCGAGATCGTCGGGCAGGCACGCGCAGGCGAGGGGGCGCACGGCGGCGTGGTGTTCTGCGCCGATCTGATTCCGGGTCGCTCGTGGGTGCACGTGCCGATCACCATGGGGTACGACCGCAACGCCGAGCTGCTGATCGACGAGAAGCGGCAGTTCCTGGAAGACAAGCTGGCGCGCAACGTGCATCTGTTCTTCACCCATGATCCGCAGGTGGCGCTGGCGCAGGTCGGGCGGGATGAGAAGGGACGTTTCGTGACGCTGCATGAGCAGGGCGAACTGAAGGCGCGCGCGCTGGGGTGAGGTTTGCCGGCAGGGCTGCGCCCTGCACCTGCTGTAGTGCCGGCCGCTGGCCGGCAACCTCAACAGCAACAGCAACAGCAACAGCGGGCTATCCGTGGGTGGCGGGGCGGTGTCGGATGGCGGGGACGCCGCAAGTACGTCCTTGTAGGCTTGGCAGCCGCATCCATGCGGCTGACACCCCGCAATCCGACACCGCCCCGCCTTCGACAGTTTTCCGGTGACGGATGGGACACCCGGTGGATATTTCGGGGTCCGATCCCGTTGCTGCGCAATGGGCTCTGACCCCATTCGACGGACAGGTTCCAAGTGACGGTCAGTAGATCCACGCCATGCGTGGATGGGGCCTTTCTTCGCTGTTTTTACGATGCCTTGAGGCAGCTGCTCATGAAGGTCTTGCGGGCGTCGCCGGCGAGCTTTTGGGTGGCGGCGTCTGCGTTGCACTTCTTCATGCGCTCCTGCGGCGTGGCAGGGGGTGCCGGTGCGGCTGCGTGCGAGCTCAGGCATGCGCTCTGCGCGGACTTGTAGGCGTCGCCTTTCAGCCCTTTGTTCTTTGCCGAACAGTCGGCCATGCGCTGCTGCTGTGGGGTGGCTGCGTTGGCGGCAATCGGGAGGCCGACCAGCAGGGCGGCGGCGAGCAGCAAAGAGACTTTCATGGTGGCTCCAGGGCAGGGCGGGTGCGCGGAGCATTCGCCCGTCGCTGCAAAGCCGGCGTGAAGGTGCCTGGAGCAGGTGGAGCACTTCCTTTCGAAAGCGCTCCGACCCGGTCGATCTCAGCCCACGCGGGTACCGAAGATGCGGTCGCCGGCATCACCCAGGCCCGGCAGGATGTAGCCCTTGTCGTTGAGCTGCGCATCGATCGCGGCGGTGTAGATCTCCACGTCCGGGTGCACGGCCTTCACCGCTTCGATGCCCTCAGGTGCGGCAACCAGGAAGATGCCCTTGATCCGGCGAGCGCCGGCGCGCTTGAGCATGTCGATGGTGGCGATCAGGGTGCCGCCGGTGGCCAGCATCGGGTCAAGGATCAGCGCGTCGCGCTCTTCCAGGCGGCCGGTCAGGCGCTCGAAGTAGGGCACCGGCTGCAGGGTTTCCTCATCACGCTGCAGGCCGACTACGCTGACACGGGCGGCCGGGATCAGCGACAGCACGCCGCTGAGCATGCCCAGGCCGGCGCGCAGGATCGGCACCACGGTGATCTTGGCGCCGGCGATGCGCTGCACGGTGACCGGGCCGGACCAGCCCGGCAGGGTGTGCGGCTCGGTTTCCAGGTCGGCGGTGGCCTCGTAGGCCAGCAGCGTGCCCAGTTCGTTGGCCAGTTCGCGGAAATCCTTGGTGCTGAGCGCGGCGTTGCGCATCAGGCCGATCTTGTGCTGCACCAGCGGGTGGCGCACTTCGACGATCTTCATGGGAGGGTCTGGCAGAAGGGGAGGCCCCCATTTTAAGCGGAATGCGCGGTGGTGCCGAGCCGGGTCCGGCAGGCCAGGCTCCACCGGTGTCATGCCCATGCAACCTGCCGGACATACCGTGCTGACCCAATCTTTACACCGTTGGGGATAGCTGTGCAGAAGAAGAACACGTTGGGCCTGGCAATCAGCCTCTCGCTGCTGGTGACGGCCAGCCCGTCGGTGCTGGCGGCCGAAAACGCCGCCGCTGCCGTGGCAGGGGGTGCCGCCGCAGCGACCGATCTGGACCGCATAGAAGTGCGTGCGCAGCTGGAATCGCAGGTACGCGCCGTCGACCTGAAGCGCAGCAGCGATGCCATCGAAGACGCCGTGTCTTCAGACGCACTGGGCCAGTACCCGGACAAGAACGTGGCCGAGTCGCTGCAGCGCCTGCCGGGCATCAGCGTGACCCGCGACCAAGGTGAAGGCCGGTTCGTGGTGGTGCGTGGCCTGGATGCCAACCTCAACAGCGTCAGCGTCGACGGCATCGCCATCGGCACTCCGGAAGATTCCAGCCGCGCGGCGCCGCTGGATGTGATTCCGTCCGATTCGACCGAGCGCCTGCGCGTGGTCAAGTCGCCCACCCCGGACATGCCGGGCGACGCCATCGGCGGCGCGATCCTGGTTGAATCGGCCTCGGCCTTCGATCGTGACGGTCGCAGCCTGCGTGGCAAGATCGAAGCCAGCCACCAGCAACTGTCCGGCGAAACCAGCCCGAAGGCGGCCTTCAACTACAGCGAAGTGTTCAACGACACCTTCGGCGTCGCGCTGGGCGTGAACTACCAGAAGCGCACGTTCGAATCGGACAACACCGAAGTGGAGTACGACGGCGAAGACGATGCCGCACCGGGCGACGTCACCGCGATCAACCTGCAGCACCGCAAGTATGAGATCGAGCGCAAGCGCATCGGCGCCAACCTCAACCTGGACTGGCGCCCGAACGAGGACAGCAAGTACTACCTGCGTGCGCTGTACAGCCAGTTCGATGACGCCGAAACCCGCCAGCGGGTGATCTTCAACTTCGATGACGCCAAGATGGTGAAGACCGGTGCCGACCAGTACCGGTTGGACGGCATGCCGAAGGATTCCATCGACAAGCGCATGCGCTACCGCACCAAGGAAGAGAACACCTTTGCGGCCAGCCTGGGCGGCGAGAACACGCTGACCAACGCCGTGGTCGATTACAAGGTTGGTTTCACCCGCACCGAAGAGCGGGTGAACGATGAAATGGAGGCGCGCTTCAAGCTCAACGGCAAGGCCTTCAACGGTACGCTGGACCAGAGCAGTCGAATGCCCAGCTACAGCTTCGATAATCCGCAGTGGCTGGACAACGCGAACTACGCGTTCGACCGCTTCGTGATTTCACCCAAGCAGGTGAATGACAAGGAGCACAGCGCACAGGTCAACGTGCGCTTCGACGGCGACAGCAGCAGCATCAAGTTCGGCCTGCTGGGGCGCTGGCGCGACCGCGACGTCAACGTCGACGAAAGCGAACTGCGCGTCGGCCCGAAGGTTGCCCTGTCCAGCTGGACCACCGGCTCCCCGGATCACCGCCACGGCACCCTGGGTGACGGCATGGATTCGGACGCGATGCGCGCGTACTGGGCGGCCAACCGTGGCCAGTTCAGTGCCCGTCCGCAGGATGTCGGCGCCAACGCGATGACCTCGCTGGAAGAGGACTACACCGCCAGTGAAGACATCTTCGCCAGCTACGCCATGGGGACCTGGGATGTCGGTGCGCTGCGCATCATCGGTGGCGTGCGTGTGGAGAACACGCGCTTCAGGGCCGAAGGCAACCAGGTCGATGTGGCGGCCAACGGCCGCAGCTACACCGTAACCCCGCGCGTGGCCAACAGCAGCTATACCAACGTACTGCCGGGCCTGCACCTGCGCTATGACGCGGCCGATGACTGGGTGCTGCGCGCCTCGGCCAACAAGACCGTTTCGCGCCCGTCCTTCGGCGATATCTCGCCGCGCGTCGGCTACAGCCGCGGCGACGAGGAAGTGCGCCTGGGCAATCCTGAGCTGGACCCGTACGAGTCGAAGAACATCGACCTGTCGGTGGAGAAGTACCTCGGCAGCACCGGCATCGTTTCGCTAGGTCTGTTCCACAAGTCCATCGACGGCTATATCGTCGAGACGGTGCGCACCAATGATCCGGCCTACGGTGGTTTTGACGTGACCCAGCCGATCAATGGCCGCAAAGCCACCGTGCGTGGTGCGGAGCTGAACTGGCAGCAGCAGCTGGCCTTCCTGCCCGCCGGCCTGGACGGTCTGCTGGTGGGCGCCAGCGGCACCTGGCTGGATACCGGATTCGACGCTGGCATCGAGGATCGCGCCGGTGAGGATTTCACCCTGCCGCGTGCCTCCAAGCACGTGTACAGCGCCCACATCGGCTATGAAAAGTACGGCCTGAGCACCCGTCTGGCGGCGGTGTACCGCAGCGAGTACCTGGACAGCATCGGCAAGGGCCGTGCGTTCGACATCTACGTCGCGCCCAACACCCAGCTCGACTTCTCGCTGGACTACAAGTTCAACTCGAACGTGAGCGTGTACTTTGAAGCGCAGAACCTGCTGGACAAGCCGTTGGAGCTGTACCAGGGCACGCGCTCGCGCACCCTGCAGATGGAAGAGTATGGCCGCACCTACGCCGTGGGCCTGAAGGTGGCGCTGTGATGGCGCGTTGCATGACCCTGATGGCGGCCTCGCTGGCAGCCGTTCTTGCCGCCGGCTGCACGCCGGCCGCGGACAAGGCGCCGGCAGCGGCTGCAGCGACCGGCGCTGTGGCACCGGTCAAGCGCAACGTGGCGACCATCGCCGAGGCTTTCCTGACCCCGATGACCCCGGCCGACAACATCGATTCGCCCGCGTCGTGGCAGGCGCCGGATGGCAAGACCTGGCTGATCGCCACGGCCAAGGCCACCGACAAGCTGGTGGTCTACGACGGCAGCAACGGCCAGCACCTGCGCGACGTCGGCAGCACCGGCACCGGCCTGGGCCAGTTCGATCGTCCCAACGGCATCGCGGTGATCGATGACCTGCTGTGGATCGTCGAGCGCGACAACCACCGTGTGCAGGTGCTTTCGCTGCCGGACTTCACTCCGTTGGCCACCTTCGGTGCCGACGATCTGCGCAAGCCCTACGGCCTGTGGGTGGACCGCCGTGCCGATGGCTACAGCGTCTACGTCACCGACTCCTGGGACAACGGCGAGGACGCACAGGGCAAGGACATCCTGCCGCCGCTGGCTGAGCTGGACAAGCGCGTGCGCCAGTACCACGTGTCCCGCGATGGCACGAAGGTGCAGGCAACACTGTCGGCCAGCATCGGTGATACCAGCGAAGCCGGCGCGTTGCGTGTGGTCGAATCGATCTGGGGAGATCCGGCCAATGATCGCCTGCTGATCGCCGAAGAGGACGAAAGCTACGCCAGCGAATTCAAGGTCTACACCCTGGCGGGGCGCTTCACCGGCACCACCTTCGGTCGCGACGTGTTCAAAGCGCAGGCCGAAGGCGTGATGCTGCGCACCTGCGGCAAGGACGGCTGGTGGATCACCACCGAGCAGGGCAAGCAGCGCAGCGTGTTCCATCTGTTCGACCGCCATACGCTGAAGCCGGTGGGTGCGTTCCAGGGCAATACCGTGGCCAACACCGATGGCATCTGGATGATGCAGCAGCCGACGCCACGGTTCCCGCACGGTGCCCTGTATGCGGTGCACGATGACCAGGGTGTGGTGGCCTTCGACTGGGAGAGCATCGCCAAGCAGTTGGCCCTGCCGCTGGAGTGTGGCTCGTGAGCGCGCGTTTGGTGCGCCGGCTTGCGATCGGGCTGCTGCTGGCATTGCCATCGATGGCGATGGCCGCGGCCGAGCCCAATACGCAGGTGCCGTCGGGCAGCCGCTACTACGCGGCCACACCGGTGCCGGACCGCATCGTTGCCTCTCCATCGGTCGACCCCAGCCACGGATTCGCAGTGGCCTGGCGCACCGATGGCAGCGTGCAGTCGCCGCTGCTGGAAATCGCACGGGCCGACGATTCGCCGGCCATCGAGGGCATCGTCCAGGTGCGCGCGAAGACCCAGGTGCTGCAGACCGAGAGCGGCTTTTCGCATCATCATCGCGCCGACATCGATGGTTTGCAGCCGGACACCCTGTATGTCTACCGCGTACAGGGCAATGGCAGCTGGAGCGCGTGGAACCAGCTGCGTACGCTGGCCGCTGCCGACCAGCCGCTGACCCTGCTGTATTTCGGCGATACCCAGAACAAGAACGTCAGCCATGTAAGCCGCGTGGTGCGGGCTGCACAGAAGGCCGCGCCGGATGCACGGATCAGCCTGTTTGCCGGCGACCTGGTCAGCGGTGGCGACAACATGGACGACAGCGAATGGGGCGAATGGTTCGCCGCCACCAGCTGGCTGGCACAGGAGACGCTGGTCGCGCCGGCGATCGGCAACCACGAGTACTTCGAGGAATTCGAGGACACGTCACAGGAGCGCCGCGTGCTGGGCCGCCATTGGCCGGTGACCTTCGCCCTGCCGGGCAACGGTGCCAGCGCGGCGGCGGGTACCAGCTACTGGTTCGATGCACAGGGCGTACGCGTGGCCGTGGTCGATGGCACCTCGGCGCTGGATCTGGGTACCGCCAAGGCGCAGGCACAGTGGTTGGACAAGGTACTGGCCGGCAACCGGCAGCCGTGGACGATCGTGCTGCTGCACCAGCCGTTCTATTCGCCGCGCGAGGGCCGCGAGAATGCTGCCCTGCGCAAGGTGCTGCTGCCGGTGGTGCGCCGTCACAAGGTGGATCTGGTACTGCAGGGGCATGACCATACCTACGGCCGTCGCGGCGAAGGGCAGGCGGCAACACCGCAGTACGTTGTGACAGTGGCTGGACCGAAACAGTACCGCCTGTCGGACGAAGCACGCAGGACGATGGACCCTGTGGGCGAAGACACCCAGCTGTTCCAGGTGTTGCGCATCGATCCGCAGCGCCTTCGCTACGAGGCCCGCACGGTGACCGGGCGCCTGTACGACGCCTTCGAGCTGAGGCGCGATGACAATGGCGGCAAGCAACGGGTGGAGCAGCGAGAGGGACGGATCACGCCGCGTGACTGCGCGCGTGCCCAGACCGCCAAGGGCCGCACCGACCGGTGCTGGGAGTGAGGAACGACCGATGAGCACGCGCCCGCGCCTCGTTCCGATGGCCGCCATTGCCGTTGCCCTGCTGGTGGTGGGCGCGGTGGCTGCTGCCGATACCGTACTGCACCCGTTCCTGGCCGCTCAGCCGGAGCAGGTGCCGCAGGAAAGAACGACGGACGGGTGATCAGCGAAGCGATGCAGCAGTCCAGAAGTGGATCCATGCCACGCGTGGATTGAACCTCTCCGTGCACCATCCGCGCATGGCGTGGCTCTACTGCATCGCGTCCAGGAACAGTTCTGCTTCATCCGTGCTGCCCAGCACCACAGCGACAGCGCGCAGCGCCGCTTCGCGATGAACCGGACGGATCCCGCCATCATCGTCATCGCTGTACAGATCCTCATCGGCATCGAGGTAAACGCTGCCGGCCGCAGCCAACGCGGCCATCAGGGTCGGCACGTCGGCGGCGAACCCGCCGGCGTCCCAGTGGCCCGCACCATGACGGGCGAACAGTACGCGGCCGTCGTCGATGTCGAGGATGAGGGGATCGGCGCCACGGTCGGCGATCACCAGCCACTGCGCCGGCCAGTCGCTGATCGGTTCGCCATCGTTGCCGTTCCAGCGATATCCTGCCTGGTAGGCCCACAGGCGCTGCAAGGGCGGTATCCACACCTCAAGGCCTGGAATGGTGATGCCGCAGGGGCCTTTTGCAGGATTGAATACCTCGCCGAACGGGCCGACGTGTGCGTAGAATCCGGCCAGCACGTCCGGCAGCGGGAACGGCCCCTGCCACGCGTCGGCGGATTGCGGCTGCAGGGCGCCGAAGCGGGCAAACGTAGCGCGATGACGTGGGCCGGGCGGAAGCGGAAGAGCGCGCAGCCTAGCAGAGCCGGTCGCACGCATCGCCTTCACCGTCACTGGCTATCATGGCCGCCCAGCAACTGAGAGGCAGTGCACGTGTCGGTAGCGTTGGTATGGTTCCGTCGGGACCTGCGGTTGCAGGACAATCCGGCGCTGCAGGCGGCGCTGGAAGCGGGCCACGCTGTGGTGCCGGTGTACATCCACGCGCCGCACGAAGAGGGCGAGTGGGCGCCGGGCGCGGCCTCCAATGCATGGCGCCATCGTTCGCTGGCAGCGCTGGACGCCGTCCTGCGTGCACGGGGTTCATCGCTGGTGCTGCGTGCCGGTGACAGCCTGCCGGCCCTGCAGGCGTTGATCGAGCAGACCGGCGCTGAAGCGGTGTACTGGAACCGCAAGTACGAACCGGCGACGCAACCGCGCGATGCCGCCATCAAACGCACGCTGCGCGAGCAGGGCATCGATGCGCAGAGCTGCAACGGCAGCCTGCTGTTCGAGCCCTGGGACATCGCCACCCAGCAGGGGCAGCCCTACAAGGTATTCACTCCGTACTGGCGCAACGTACTCAGCCACTGGCGTTTGCCCGCCTTGCAGGCCGCACCGGAGACGCTGCCGGCGCATACGGTCGACAGCCTCGCGCTGGATACGCTGCAGCTGGCGCCTACGCTTCACTGGGATACCGGGTTCTGGGAACACTGGCAGCCGGGCGAGACCGGTGCGCTCGAGGCGTTGTCCGTGTTCGAGGATGGTGCGCTGCGCGGCTATCGCGAGCAGCGCGACCTGCCGGACCGGGTCGGTACCTCGCGGCTGTCGCCGCACCTGCATTTCGGCGAAATCGCGCCGTGGCGCATCGCCCACGCGCTGGAAGGCCTGCGCAGTGCCGGTACCGATGCTGACATCGATGGCTACCTGCGCCAGCTTGGCTGGCGTGACTTTGCCTATCACCTACTGCACCACTTCCCGAAGACGCCGACCGACAACCTCAATCCACGCTTCGATCGCTTCCCGTGGGCCAGCCCCAGTGCCGCCCAGCTGCACGACTGGCAGCGCGGCAACACCGGCGTCCCCATCGTCGATGCTGGCCTGCGCGAGCTCTGGCATACCGGCTACATGCACAACCGGGTGCGGATGATCGTCGCCAGCTACCTGTGCAAGCACCTGCGCGCGCATTGGCTGCACGGTGCGCGCTGGTTCTGGGACACGCTGGTGGATGCCGACCTGGCCAACAACACGATGGGCTGGCAGTGGGTGGCCGGCACCGGTGCCGACGCGGCTCCGTATTTCCGCGTGTTCAATCCCGTCACACAGGCCGAGAAGTTCGATCCGCAGGCGCGCTACATCAGCCGCTGGGTGCCTGAGCTGGCGGCGCTGCCGGTGAAAGCGCGGTTCGCTCCATGGCAGCATCCGCACCTGCTGGCCGAACGCGCGCCGGGCTACCCACGCACGCCGCTGGTGGACCTCGCCGCTGGCCGGGATGCCGCTCTGGCCGCCTACCGTCAGTCGGCGGCGGGGTAAAGCGCTGGCTGAGCGGTCCAGACAGCTAGCTGAACACGCCCCTGTCGACCGGCGTGATCATCATCCCGACATCGCGTCCGGCTGTTTATCCTCGTTGCCGCCCGCAAGCCGCCGGCCCGACCGGAAACCAAGGAGAACACCATGATCCGCAACACCACCCGCAACGTCGCACTGGCCCTGATGAGTGCGGCCGTCCTGTCGGCCTGCGCCACCGGCGGCTCCTATGTGCAGAGTGATCCGTACGGCAACCCGACCGAGCAGCAGAACCGCACCGGCCGCAACGCCCTGATCGGTACCGCCATCGGCGTGGCCGCCGGCCTGCTGTCCGGCGACAGCGCGACCGAGCGTCGCCAGCATGCGCTGATCGGCGCGGGCATCGGTGCACTGAGTGGCGCCGCGGTGGGCCAGTACCAGGATCGCCAGGAGCGCGCGCTGCGCGAGCGCACCGCCAACACCGGCATCGACGTCGAGCGCCAGGGCGACAACATCATGCTGAACCTGCCCGACGGCATCACCTTCGACTTCGGCAAGTCGGCACTGAAGCCGCAGTTCTACGGCTCGCTCAATGGCGTTGCCGGCACCCTGCGTGACTACAACCAGACCATGATCGAAGTGGTCGGCCACACCGACAGCATCGGCAGCGACGCGGTCAACAACCGCCTGTCCAAGGAGCGTGCTGATTCGGTTGCGCAGTACCTGATCGGCCAAGGCGTGCAGAGCGTGCGCATCGAAACCCTGGGCGCGGGCAAGGCCTACCCGATCGCTGACAACAGCACCGATGCCGGCCGTGCCAAGAACCGCCGCGTCGAGATCCGCGTGATTCCTCTCAAGCAATAACGCGCAGCGTTATCGCTGTTCCGGCGCAGCCGGAACGAAAATGCCGCCCTTGCAGGCGGCATTTTCTGTGGGTGCCGAGTGTGCTCGGCACGCCGATAGCCCATGTGGAGAGCCGTGCCGGCCAAGGTCGGCATCTACCGGAGGCGATCCAGGAGCAGGGTACAGGCGGCATCGCTGCAGCTTACGCCGCCGAAGCAGCCACCTTCTCCAGGATCCGCTTGCCGCTGCTCGCCAGCGCCGCTTCTTCCTGTTCCTGCTGCTGCCGTGCCAGCTTCGCACCGGGGCACTGCGCCAGCATGTAGTTGGCATCGAAGTTGAGCTTCTCCACCAGGAAATCGACGAACGCGCGCACCTTCGGCGAGACCAGCCGGCCACCGGCGAACACCGCGTTGAAATCCACTTCCGGGCCGGTCCAGCCGGCCAGAACGCGGCGCACCATGCCCGACTCGACGAACGGCTTGGCCATCACGTCGCCGGTCAGCAGCAGACCTTCGCCACACACCAGCGCGCCATTCAGCGCAGACATGTCGTTGGCCGTCATCAGCGGCGTCACCGGGAAGTCGCGCAGCTCGCCACCGTTCTCGCCCAGCTGCCAGGTAAAGCGTGGCGAATTGCCGGTGTGGTACGGCTTGCGCATGGCCAGGATGCGGTGGAACTGCAGCTCTTCCGGATGCAGCGGCTCGCCGTAGCGCTCGATGTAGGCCGGGCTGGCGAATACCTGCGTGCGCAGGCTGCCGAGCTTGCGCGCCACCAGGTTGGAATCGGGCAGGGCACCCACGCGCAGGGCAAGATCGGCCTCACCGGCGATCAGGTCCAGCTTCTCGTTGCCCATGTGCATGTCCAGGCGGATTTCCGGGTACTGCGCATGGAACTGGCCCAGCAGCGGTGCGATCCAGGTGATGCCGATCGAATAGGGCACGGTGAAGCGCAACCATCCGCGTGGACCGGACTGCAGCTGGCTGACCGCGCTTTCGGCTTCTTCAAGCTCGCGCGCGATGCGCTGGCAATGCTCGTGATAGATCGAACCGGCTTCGGTGAGGCCGAGGCGGCGCGTGGTCCGGTGCAGCAGGCGCGCACCCAGGCGCGTCTCAAGTTCCTGCACTTTGCGGCTGACCGTGGTCTTGGGCAGGCCGAGCGATTTGGCAGCCGCGATGAAGCTGCCTTGCTCAACCACTTTGACGAAGATCAGCGTCTCATTGAGATCGTGGGACATGGTCAGGGATCCTGGACGTCGGGGATGGGGCAATCGTGACAGAACGATTGGACCGGGGACGGGATGATTATTCCCCTTAATCAGGACTAATCAAGTAGGGGTTTGAGGTCTATCGTGGCGCCATTCGCTAATTGGAGCCCGTCCGCCATGAGCCTGCGCAACATTCTTGCCCGCTTCCGGATTGCCGGCCAGAACGCCCTGGACCTGGCAATGACCGTTGAATCCCGTCCCAGCTCCTTGGTTAAGAAGGATTTTCGGGAGTTTACCGCACCCATGCGTCAGCAGCGTGGCGGTGCCTTGCACCTTGCCTCGCACAAGGGTGACCGACTGCGTCGAATCGGGACTATCCCGGATTTGGGAGGAAATGTCCCGTGAATGGGATTCTGACGCCCGAGGTCCTGGTTCTCGGCGGCACCGGTGCCGTGGGCCAGGGTGTGGTCGGTGCATTGCTGGAGGCCGGCAGCCCCGTGCTGGTGGTCGGCCGCGATCCCGGCCGCCTGGCGGCGTTGCACGAGCAGTTCGCCGATGAGCCGGGCCTGCAGACGATGCTGGGCTCGCTCAGCGACGACAGTTCGGCACGTGCGCTGGCCGAACGCGTGGCGCAGCGCCCGCGCCCGCTGGCAGCGGTGGTTGCCGCGATGGGCGGCCCGTACAACCGTGGCCGCGTGGTCGAGCGTGGCGGTGACGCCCTGTCGGCGGCATTGCAGGCGGACCTGATGCCGCATGTGCACGCAGTGCACCACCTGCTGCCGCTGCTGCAGGACAACGTGCACGCCCGCCGCTACGTGATGATCGGCAGCCCGGCCGGGCTCAAGCCCTGGGCAGGCTATGGCGAGACCTCGATCACCACCGCCGCGCTGCGCATGTACGCGCAGGTGGTGCACCAGGAAGCGCAGGCCGTAGGCGTACGCGCGCAGATGCTGGAAGTGTGCAGTCCGGTCTGCACGCCGGCCAACGCTGCCAACGCCTGTATTGAATGGCCGAGTTCACTGCTGGTCGGTCGCCGCGTGGTGTCCCTGCTCGACGGGTGCCGCGACAACCGCGCAATCGTCCGTTGCGACAGCAGTGATGCCGAACTGCCACGCGGCCTGCTGCACCTGGAAATACCGCCGCTGTGGCGCGACACCGCAGGCGTTGCTTGACCTCGACTTTGGTTGAGGTCGCAGGATACGCCGCCGAAAGTTGATAGCAATTCTCAAATAGCTGTACCACCCCTCCGTACGGATGCATGCCATGACTTCCCCCAATACCACTCCACATCGTTTCGGTCATCGCATCGCGATGGCTGGCGTGTCGATCCTCGCCGCCGCCGTCCTGGCGGCCTGCAGCGGTGGCCATGCCGAAGAAGCCGGCGCGCCGCCCCCGCCGCAGGTCTCAGCTGCCCCCGTGCTGCTCAAGCAGGTCAGCCAGTGGGACGAGTTCAGCGGTCGCGTCGAGGCCGTGCAGAGCGTCGAGCTGCGCCCGCGCGTGTCCGGCTACATCGACAAGGTCAACTACGTTGAAGGCGAAGAAGTGAAGAAGGGCGCCGTCCTGTTCACCATCGATGCCCGCAGCTACCAGGCCGAGTACGATCGCGCCAACGCCGAACTGGCCCGTGCGCGCACCCAGGCGGTGCTGGCCCGCAGCGAGTCCGAGCGTGCCAAGCGCCTGGCCGAACAGCAGGCGATTTCCACCGAGACCGCTGAACAGCGTCGTGCGGCCGCCGACCAGTCCGGTGCGGCGGTGCAGGCTGCGCAGGCCGCGGTGGATGCCGCCCGCCTCAACCTGGAGTTCACCAAGGTGCGTGCGCCGATCGACGGCCGTGCCGGCCGGGCGATGGTCACCGCCGGCAACCTGGTGACCGCCGGCGACAGCGCCAGCGTGCTGACCACGCTGGTCTCGCTGGATACGGTGTTCGTGTACTTCGATGCCGACGAAAGCACCTTCCTCCGCTACGCGCAGATGGCACGCAAGGGCGAGCGCCCGAGCGAGCGCGACAGCGAGCTGCCGGTGAAGATCGGCCTGTCCGGTGAAGAAGGCTACCCGCACTCGGGCAAGGTCGACTTCCTCGACAACCAGGTGACCCGCAGCACCGGCACCATCCGCGTCCGCGCGCTGCTGGACAACGCCGATCGCCAGTTCACCCCGGGCCTGTTCGCCCGCGTGCAGCTGCTCGGCAGCGGCCAGTTCCAGGCCATGCTGATCGACGACAAGGCCGTGCTGACCGACCAGGACCGCAAGTACGTCTATGTGGTCGACAAGGATGGCAAGGCCCAGCGCCGTGACATCCGCCTCGGCCGCACCGCCGAAGGCCTGCGCATCGTCGAGCAGGGCCTGGCCGCCGGTGACAAGGTGATCATCGATGGCGTGCAGAAGGTCTTCATGCCCGGTATGCCGGTGCAGGCGAAGGCGGTGGCGATGCAGCCCACCGCTGCGCCGGCGCCGGGTCGCGATGCAACTGCCGCACTGAACCACTGATCCGCCGGCTCCTGATCCGCGTCCCCGCTTAGCTGCCGGTGCCAGCGGCAGCCGTCACTGCCTTCGCCAGATTGGCGAGGGGCAGGGCGGCTGTTGCCCGCCGACGGCCTTTTCCAGGAATTCTTCCATGGACTTTTCCCGTTTCTTCATCGACAGGCCGATCTTCGCGGCGGTGCTGTCGATCGTGATCTTCGCCGCAGGCCTGATCTCGATTCCGATGCTGCCCATCGGTGAGTACCCCGAAGTGGTGCCGCCGTCGGTGGTCGTACGCACGGTCTACCCGGGCGCCAACCCGAAGGTGATCGCCGAAACCGTGGCCACCCCGCTGGAGGAGGCCATCAACGGCGTTGAGGGCATGATCTACCTCAAGTCGGTGGCCGGTTCCGACGGCGTGCTGCAGATGACCATCACCTTCCGCCCGGGCACCGACCCGGATGAAGCGGCGGTGAAGGTACAGAACCGTGTTGCCCAGGCCCAGGCGCGACTGCCCGAGGACGTCCGCCGGCAAGGCGTGACCACCCAGAAGCAGTCACCCACCTTCCTGATGGTGGTGCACCTGACCTCGCCCAACGGCAAGTACGACACCCTGTACCTGCGCAACTACGCCCGCCTGCACGTCAAGGATGCGCTGGCACGTATCCAGGGCGTCGGCGACGCACAGATCTTCGGCGGTGGTGACTATGCCATGCGCGCCTGGCTGGACCCGGACAAGGTTGCCGCGCGCGGCCTGACCGCCAGCGATGTGGTGCGCGCCATGCGCGAGCAGAACGTGCAGGTCTCGGCCGGCCAGCTCGGCGCCGAGCCGATGCCCAACAGCCAGTTCCTGACCCTGATCAATGCCCAGGGCCGCCTGCGCAGCGAGCAGGAGTTCGGCGACATCGTGCTCAAGAGCGGCACCGACGGTGAAGTGGTGCGGCTGGCGGACGTGGCCCGTGTCGAACTGGGTGCCGGTGACTACACGCTGCGCTCGCAGCTGGACGGCAAGAACGCGGTGGGTATCGGTATCTTCCAGGCCCCCGGCGCCAATGCGCTGGAGATCCGCGATGCGGTGATGGCCAGCATGGACGAGATGCAGAAGACCATGCCGGCCGACGTGAAGTACGAAGCGGTGTATGACACCACCATCTTCGTGCGCGACTCGATCAAGGCCGTGGTCTCCACCCTGCTGGAAGCCATCGCGCTGGTGGTGCTGGTGGTGATCCTGTTCCTGCAGACCTGGCGTGCTTCGATCATCCCGCTCATCGCGGTGCCGGTGTCGATCGTCGGTACGTTCGGCGCGCTGTACCTGCTGGGCTTCTCGATCAACACGCTGAGCCTGTTCGGCCTGGTGCTGGCGATCGGCATCGTGGTCGATGACGCGATCGTGGTGGTGGAAAACGTTGAGCGCAACATCGAAGAAGGCTTGACCCCGCTGGCCGCTGCGCATCAGGCGATGCGCGAAGTGTCCGGGCCGATCATCGCCATCGCGCTGGTGCTGTGTGCGGTGTTCGTGCCGATGGCGTTCCTGTCGGGCGTCACCGGTCAGTTCTACAAGCAGTTCGCGGTCACCATCGCCATCTCCACGGTGATCTCGGCGATCAACTCGCTGACCCTGTCGCCGGCCCTGGCGGCCCGCCTGCTCAAGCCGCATGGCGCGCCGAAGGATGCCCCGACCCGCATCATCGACCGTCTGTTCGGCTGGGTGTTCCGTCCGTTCAACCGCTTCTTCAAGTCCAGCTCGGAAAAGTACGAGCGTGGCGTGTCGAAGATCCTCGGTCGTCGTGGTGCGGTGTTCGTGGTGTATGCGGTGCTGCTGGTGGGTACCGGCTTCATCTTCAAGCTGGTGCCGCCGGGCTTCATTCCGACCCAGGACAAGCTGTACCTGATCGCCGGCGTGAAGCTGCCGGAGGGTTCGTCGATCGCGCGTACCGATGAAATGCTGCGCAAGGTCGCCAAGATCGCCCAGGAAACCGACGGTGTGGCTCACACTATTTCGTTCCCGGGCCTCAATGCCCTGCAGTTCACCAACACACCCAACACCGGTGTCGCGTTCATTCCGCTCAAGCCGTTCAGCGAGCGCCATGGCCGTACCGCGGCGCAGATCAATGCGGAGATCAACCAGAAGATCGCAGGCCTGCAGGAAGGGTTCGCCTTCGCCATGATGCCGCCGCCGATCCTCGGCCTCGGTAACGGCAACGGCTACCAGATGTTCATCCAGGACCGTGGCAACCTCGGCTATGGCGCATTGCAGAACGCGGTGCAGTCGATGCAGGGTGCGGTTGCGCAGACACCGGGCATGGCCTTCCCGATCACCAGCTACCAGGCCAACGTGCCGCAGCTGGATGCCGAGGTGGACCGTGTCAAGGCGAAGGCCCAGGGCGTACAGCTGACCGAGCTGTTCGACACGCTGCAGACCTACCTGGGTTCGGCCTACGTCAACGACTTCAACCAGTTCGGACGTACCTGGCAGGTGATCGCGCAGGCCGATGGCCAGTTCCGTGACAGCGTCGAGGACATCGGCAAGCTGCGGACCCGCAACGACCGTGGCGAGATGGTGCCGATCGGCTCGATGGTCACCGTCAAGGAAACCTACGGTCCGGACCCGGTACTGCGCTTCAACGGCTACCCGGCCGCTGACCTGGCCGGTGAAGCCGACCCGCGTGTGCTGTCCTCGGCCGAAGCGATGAACAACCTCACCGCCATCGCCGCCAAGGTGCTGCCGGTGGGCATGGCTACCGAATGGACCGACCTGAGCTACCAGCAGGCGACCCAGGGCAAGGCGGCCTTCATCGTGTTCCCGGTGGCGATCATGCTGGCGTTCCTGGTGCTGGCCGCGCTGTACGAAAGTCTGATCCTGCCCCTGTCCATCATCATGATTGTTCCGATGAGCCTGCTTGCGGCCATGCTCGGCGTGTGGCTTGAAAACGGCGACAACAACATCTTCACGCAGATTGGTCTCATCGTGCTGGTCGGGCTATCGGCGAAGAACGCCATTCTGATCGTAGAATTCGCCCGCGAGCTCGAATTTGCCGGACGCACGCCGGTGCAGGCGGCTGTTGAAGCCAGTCGTCTGCGGCTGCGGCCTATTCTCATGACCT
>Ga0153974_1000108_pt1 | contig 19812 bp, 18 predicted proteins | sample TSGA058MetaG_FD_104741 | JGI IMG/M metagenome (GOLD analysis project Ga0153974, IMG submission 104741) | Attine ant fungus gardens microbial communities from Georgia, USA - TSGA058 MetaG | ecosystem: Host-associated > Fungi > Mycelium > Unclassified | place: USA: Georgia, Yuchi Wildlife... | reverse complement strand
GCGCACGATCATCACCAACCATGCGCTGCAGATCCTGTACGCCCCGCGCGAACAGCAGGACGCCAACGACTATTCGGACATGCTGGGCTACACCACCATCCGCAAGAAGAACGTCACCCACGCACGTGAAAAGACCCATAGTTTCACCGAGGAGCGTCGCGCCCTGATGCTGCCGCAGGAGCTCAAGGCGATGGGGCCGGACAAGGAGGTGTTCCTGTACGAAGGCATCCCGCATCCGGTCAAGTGCGACAAGATTCGCTATTACAAGGACCGCTATTTCACGTCACGTCTACTGCCAAAGGTTGACGTGCCTATGCTTGATGTCTAAGTTGAAGCCTTGAAAGTGTGACGCATGCACGCATTCATTGAGGTGAATTAGTGAGGCACGTCAAAGAAACGCCATACGTTGGTCAAAATTCAGATTTGTCTGACATCGAATTGACGCGTAGTTGTGCGACTCTATGCGTGGCTTGCGGATCTGTGTGATTCGTCATGCTTTCAGAGTGGCCAGGAGTTTCAGCCATGGGAACAGGGATGGTTCCGACGTTGGTGAGGGTGCGTGAAAGGGGCCTCGGATGAGGTTGCTTCACGCGACTTGGTTGGCAGCTTTCGAGCTGCAGGGGAACCGTGCCCATGTGCTGTTAAGCAGTGCATTCGTTACGTTTTCGGCGTGCATCGCGCAGTGCCGGACGACCAAGGGACCAACATCGGGACTGCTTTTTCGTACGTCAAAGTGAAGCCCGTATGAATCAGGCGTTTATTGCAAAAATGTCCATCGCCGCAGTGGCGGCGTTGATGGTGGCCGGTTGTGCTACCAAGCCCGCACCCGACTTTGGAGGGCGTTGGAAGCCGGTCAACCGTTTCGCGACGGCTCCGACCGAGATTCCGCTGTACTCCAGCTACGTCTATCAGGCGTCGCCAATGGATCGCACGCTGAAGGCCATGCTCGAGCGCTGGGCCAAGGATTCCGGCCGCACGCTGGACTATCGCCTCAGTTCGGATTTCACCCTGTATGGCGCGGTGTCGGAGATCGACACCACCAACGCACAGCAGGCCGTGATCGATCTCACGGCAGCCTATGCGGCGCAGGGCGTTTCCGTCTCCATCGTCGGCAACCAGATCGTCGTGCAGAGCGCTGGATCGACGCCGACCGCGTCGGCCCAGGATCCCGAAGCCAGCAGCGGCAGCTGAGACCGCGTCGAAATCATCGAACGTGCCGCACCCCGCGCTTGGCGCAGGGGCGTCGCGCCCATTGATGTTTCAGCAGTACGGAAGAACCCATGTTCCGCAAGAAGGATGCAGGCAACAGCCCCAAGGTCGAGCAGTCGGTCGCCAAGGCGGTCAGCTACGAGATCACCGTGGCCGACATGGCCCGGCGCAGCGAGCGTCGCGCCTGGTGGGTCGCCACCGGTTCGTTGCTGATGTCGCTGGCGCTGGCCGGTGGCTACTACTACATGCTGCCGTTGAAGGAGAAGGTGCCGTTCCTGGTGATGGCTGATGCCTATACGGGCAATGCGACGGTCGCCCGTCTTAGTGGCACCTTCCGTGGCGAGACGATTACGGCCAACGAAGCCATCAACCGCAGCAACGTCGCCCAGTATGTGATGGCGCGAGAGTCGTATGACTCAGCTGTGATGGGACTGCGCGACTGGGAGCTGGTCTTCGTCATGTCGACGGACCCTGTGTCGCAGACCATGCGTGCCCGTTACGCGGGCAACAATCCGCAGAATCCCTTCGTAATGTATGGTCGCGAGAAGGCCATCCGGGTAAAAATCCTGAGCATCACCCCGTTGGGGGCGGAACCGAATGGCAGCTTCCGCGGCGCGTCGGTGCGCATCCAACGCAGCCTGCTGGACAAGCGTTCGGGAGTTAGCAACTTCCTGGACAACCAGCTGGTGACAATGCGCTTCGAGTACAACCAGAACCTGGCGCTGTCCGAGCAGGATCGTGTGCTCAATCCGCTGGCCTTCCAGGTCACCGAGTACCGCGTGGACAACGATTACGCGCGCGGTGTGCCCGTTCCGGACGACAATGCGATCCAGGCGCAGGCCCAGCAGGCTGCACAGCAGGCGCAGGGTATCTATGATCCCAACAACCCTGCCGCAGCCACCATGATTGATCCGGCTACCGGGCAACCCGTGGCAGCCCCAGTGGGTGGCCAGGTGCCACCGATGCAGGGGCAGCCCATCCAAGGCCAGCCGGTGCAGGGCCAACCGATGCCAGGGCAGGTCATGCCTGGTCAGCCGGCCATGAGGCCGGTACAGAACAATTCCACCGGAAATGCTGATGGAGCAAGCAACCGATGAGTAGTCGAAAAGTCAGGGGGAGCGCATTGGCGCTGCTGTCGTTGCTGTCGCTGGTGTTTTCCACCACAGCGATGGCACAGGCAGTGGACCATTACGAGTACGAGAAGGATCGCATCTATCCGGTACGCACAGGTTTGGGCCTGACCACCCAGATCGAACTGAGCCCGAACGAGAAGATCCTCGACTACAGCACTGGTTTCAGCAATGGCTGGGAGCTTACCCGTCGCGAAAACGTGTTCTACATCAAGCCGAAGAACGTTGACGTTGACACCAACATGATGGTGCGCACCGAGACCCATTCGTACATCTTCGAACTGAAGGTGGTGGCGACCGATTGGCGTCAGCTTGAGCAGGCCCGTCGCGCGGGCGTGCAATACAAGATCGCCTTCACCTACCCGAGCGACACCGAGTTCGGGTTGGCCCAGGAAGCGGTCGAAGAAGAAGCGCAACCTCTGCTGAGCACCGAGCTGGCCAAGGATCGCCAGTACAACTTCAATTACTCCTATTCGACCAGCAAAGCGAAGAAGATGGGGTGGTTGATTCCGGTCAATGCCTATGACGATGGTCGTTTCACCTACCTGAAATTGCCCAATTCGCCCGAATACAAGACTGGCATCTTCCCAGCCGTGTTCGGTCGCGAGAAGGAGTACGGTGAAGACTTCGTGGTGAACACCACAGTCGAAGGGAACACTTTGATCGTCCACGGGACCTACCCGTACCTGGTCATCCGCCACGGCGACTACGTCGTTGGTCTGCGAAGGAACGTGAAGAAATGAGCCAGCAGAACACTCCCGGAAACGATCCGAACAACGGGCGCGAGGATCCGGGCCCGTACGGCAACACGCCGGACCAGAGCCCACAGGCTCCGTCCAACCCTTATTTCGGTAACACTCAGGCTGAGGCTACGCCTGACCTGGATGCTGGCGCGCCACAGTTGCGCTCGGCCGAAGAGCAGCGGCTCAACCGCAAGGCACTGCTGTTCCTTGGTGGCATCGTCGTGCTCTTGGTGGCGATGGGCCTGCTGGTTTTCCGTAATAGCAAGGGCGATAGCGATGCACCAGCCAAACTGCCTGACACCGCCCGCGTTGCCACGCCGCAGTTGCCGAGCGTAGATCCGGCGCCGTCGGTGCCCTCGGGGCCGGCCGAGCCCATCCCGATGCTTCCGCAGCTGCCGCAGGATCCAGGACAGACTGGTCGTTCGGTTTATCAGTTGCCGGATCGCGATCCCGAGCGCGAATTGGAACGCGGTCCCAGCCTGATGGATCGACGTATCGGTGCTGGGAGCGGCGTGGGTGCTGGCGATGAAACAGAAGGCGCGCAGAACTCCGCAGACCAGTACAGCAAGGCGATGATTGCCGCGATGCAGGCAGGCAATCCGCAGCCGGTCACCACGAAAACTCGTCGTGGTCCGGATGTGGAGGACATTTCCAACGCCAGTTTCATCCACAGTCCCGATGCACTGCTGGTGCGCGGTACTTACCTGCGCTGTGTGCTGGAAACCCGCATCGTCACCGATCTGGCCGGATACACCTCGTGCCTTCTGACCGAACCTGTCTATTCGATCAATGGCCGTACGCTGTTGCTGCCGAAGGGCTCGAAGATCTATGGCGCTTATGGTGGTGGTCCGGTGGGCAAGCGCGTGGAAGTGATCTGGGATCGCATCACCACGCCCAATGGCATTGACGTGGCCATGTCCAGTCCCGGCGTTGATGGCCTTGGCGGTGCTGGGCACCCGGGTCAATACAGCGCGCATTGGGGAAGTCGTATCGCGCAGGCGTTGATGATCAGCCTTATTGCGGACGCCTTCAAATACGCTGCGGCCGAGCATGGCCCGGAGACCACCACTATCACCAACAGCGGCATGGCGGTGCAGTCGCCCTATGAAAGTGCCACGGCACGTTCAATGGAGCGTTTGGCCAACGATGCCATGAGCCAGCGCCGTCCGCCGACGGTCACCATCAACCAGGGCACGGTCGTGAACGTCTACGTCGCAAAGGACGTTGACTTCAGCGATGTGCTGCGCACCCGCCGGTAACCGTAGAACGACCATGGACGCCGAAGTGTCACCCCTCGCCCTCGTCTCCAGCGATTTCCTGCGCTATCAGTACGAAGTGCTGGGCATCGCCGAGTACATGACTTCGCCCGAAGTGACGGAAATCTGCATCAACCGTCCGGGTGAGCTGTATCTGGAGACGCGGGCAGGGTGGCAGCGCGTGGATGTGCCAAGCCTGACGTTCGAACGCGCGCGGCAGTTCTGTACCGCGGTGGTCAACGAAAGCAACACTGGCCAGCGCATCACCGATGCGGACCCGGTGGTGTCGTTGACCTTCCCGACTGGGCAGCGTGCGCAATTCGTGATCCCGCCTGCCTGCGATGCGGGCAAAGTGTCGATCACGATCCGACTGCCCTCCAAGCACACCAAGTCGCTCACCCAGTACCACGAGGATGGTTTCTTCAATCAGATCCTTGAGCAGGATGGCAGCCTGAGTGAGCAGGATCGCGAGTTGCTTGAATTGCGGCAACAGCGTGAGTACGCCGAGTTCTTCCGGCGGGCGGTGATGTACCGCAAGAACATCGTCGTGTCCGGCGCTACCGGCAGCGGCAAAACCACCTTCATGAAAGCCTTGGTAAACCATATCCCGGACAGTGAGCGTCTGGTCACTATCGAGGACGCGCGCGAGCTGTTCCTGACCCAGCCCAATGTGGTGCACCTGCTGTACTCGAAAGGCGGGCAGAGCGCCAGCAACGTCACGGCCAAGAGCTGCATGGAAGCCTGTCTGCGCATGAAGCCCGAGCGCATCATCCTGGCCGAGCTGCGCGGCGATGAAGCGTTCTACTTCATCCGCAACTGCGCCTCGGGTCACCCCGGTTCGATCACCAGCTGCCACGCCGGCAGCCCGGAGCAGACGTGGGACCAGCTGGCGCTGATGGTGAAAGCGTCGACCGAGGGCTCAGGTCTGGAATTCAACGTCATCAAGCGTCTGTTGATGATGACCATCGATATCGTCGTGCATATCAAGGCGCATGCTGGTGCCCGCTACATCACCGGCATCGACTTCAATCCTGGGCGCGCCCAGGGGCAGGAGGGCTGAACTATGTTGCCAGGACTGGAAATGATGGCGTGCCCGGAGATGGCCGTCTCGATGGACGTGATGCAACACGTGATCAACGTCGAATCCTCGCGCAACCCGTACGCAATCGGCGTGGTTGGCGGCGCACTGGTGCGTCAGCCCAAGGCACTGGACGAGGCGCTCGCCACTGTGCGCATGCTGGAGGAGAAGGGTTACAACTTTTCTATTGGCCTGGCCCAGGTGAACCGTTACAACCTGGCCAAGTATGGTCTGGACTCCTACGAGAAAGCCTTCCAGCAGTGCCCGAACCTGCAGGCCGGGTCGCGCATCCTCGCCGAATGCTATAAGCGTTCCGGCAAGGATTGGGGCAAGTCGTTCAGCTGCTACTACTCGGGCAACTTCGAGACCGGTTTCCGTCACGGCTATGTGCAGAAGGTTTATGACTCGATTCGTCGTGGGCAGCAGGTTGCGTCCAATGGCGTGGCGCCCATTGACGTCGTAGCCCGCGGAGAGCGCCGTACCGTCAAGGTCGAACATCATCCGCAGCTCGCCTACCCGGCGCAGGCGCGGATCGTCGCCCAGGCCAATGGTCCGGTCTATGTTCCGTCCAACGACCCGGCGCGCGCATATACCGTTTATCCGTCTGCCGGCGCGATGGCACGCGGGAGCCTGGTCAATCTTGCCGATCAGGCATTGTCGCGGGTCGTGTTGGGCTCAGTCGACCGCATGATGCAGCCGCAGGCGCAGCCGGAGAGCGGCTACCCGCACCAGCAGGGCTATCCGCAGCAGGCTGCTGCAGGGCGGGCGGGTCAGCCGCCGATGATGCCGCAGCAGCTGCCAGGCGCGACGGCCGGCGGCGGCGAAAGCCCAGTGATGCTGCAGCCCTGGGGTCAGCAGGGCGCCTCGGCCCCCCCAGGCAACATGTATAACGCGCCGGCGCAGTCCATGCCGGCGCAACAGATTCCCGCAGGGGATGCGGCCTTCGTGTTCTGACGAAGTCGTGGTACGGCCAGTCCCCCGGCTGGTCGATTCAGTTGTGTTAGTCCATCAACAAGGAAATCAATCCATGAAGCGTATCAATATCGACCTCGTCCAGGCCCAGCGCACGCTGAAGACCCTGCTGATGGCCACCCTCTTCGTGGGCGCCGTATTCGCCCCGCAGGTGTTTGCCGGCGGCACCACCGACTTCGGTGGCACCGACAAGAAAGTCTGTGGCTTCTTCAACAACATCAACGGGCTGTTGAACATCGCCTCGATCGCCGTGGTGACCATCGCTGTCATCTTCGCCGGCTACCAGATTGCTTTCGCGCACAAGCGCATTGCCGATGTCGCGCCGATCCTGATCGGTGGCGTGCTGATCGGCGCCGCCGGTCAGATCGCCCGCATGCTGCTGGGCGACGGCAGCGATGGCAAGTGTGGTGGTGGCACGACTGGCGGTGGTATGGCACTGCACATCCAGAACGCCATCCTCTACTACAGTGCATAAGAACGTTCTGTTCCGGGGTTGCACGCGCCCAGCGATGTTCCTGGGCGTTCCCTACCTGCCCTTCTTCATGGTGGCAGGTGGTTTGTTGCTGCTCAGCATGTACACGAACTTCTGGTTCCTGCTGACCATCCCGGTGGCCATCTTCATCATGCGGCAGATGGCCAGGCGTGACGAGATGATCTTCCGTCTGTTGGGCCTACGCCTGATGTTCAAGCTGAGGGTCCGCAACGTCCAGGAACACGATGGCATGTGGGTGTTCAACCCGAATCAGTACCGCAACAAGCCGGCCCGAATGGATTGAGGGCCGGAACGGCCGCGGCGGGCAGCAGCTGCCCGCCGCAGCCACTCCGAATTTTGGTCGGCAGTACCCCTTTGGAAGCAGTCGCATGTTCAGCCCAGATACCTCCATCAGCGAATTTGTTCCCCTGTCATCGCATGTGGCCCCGAACGTGGTGAAGACCACGGGCGGCGACTACCTGTTGACCTGGCATCTGGAGGGGCTGCCGTTCGTCGGCCGCGAGGAATGGGAGCTGGAACATCGCCACAACACTTTCAATCGTCTGCTGCAGACGCTGCGCGCGCCGGATTTCGTCAATGTCGCCTTCTGGGTGCATGACATCCGTCGGCGTCGCACGCTCAAGGGCAAGAGCCAATTCAAACAGCGCTTCAACCAGGACGTATCCGATCAGTACATGGGAATGCTGTCCTCCCAGCGCATCATGCAGAACGAGCTGTACCTGACGATGATCTATCGTCCGGTGGTGGCCGGTAAGCGCTTCGTGGAAAAGTCCGCAAATGTGGACAGGCTGCGCGCCGAGCAGGAGCAGGCGGTCGAAAAACTGATGGAACTGGCTGGCAATGTCGAGGCCGTCATCCGCGACTACGCGCCCTACCGCCTCGGCATGTACGAGGCCAAGAATGGCGTGGTGTTCTCCGAGACGCTGGAGTTGTTCGGTTACCTGATCAACCGTATCGACGAGCCGGTGCCGGTGCTGTCGGCCCCTGTGAAGGACTATCTGCCGGTCAGCCGGCATATGTTCTCGGCCAAGACCGGCGACTTCGTGATCAATACGCCGAATGGTGCCAATCACTTTGGTGCGATCCTGAACATCAAGGAGTATGCCGAGGGCACATACCCAGGCATCCTCAATGGCCTGAAGTATCTCGACTTCGAGTACGTCATCACCCACTCTTTCAGTCCGATGGGGCGCCAGGATGCACTGAAGGTGCTGGACCGCACCAAGGGCATGATGATCTCCTCCGGCGACAAGGCTGTCAGTCAGATCGTCGAGCTCGACCAGGCGATGGATCAGTTGTCCTCGGGCAATTTCGTACTGGGCGAGTACCATTTCATCATGGCGGTTTATGGCGACAGCCAGGCCAAGCTGTCGCAGAACGTGGCGACGACCCGCGCTGAACTGTCGAATGCAGGCTTCGTTTCCACCAAGGAAGACCTTGCGGTCACCTCATCGTTCTACTCGCAGATTCCAGCCAACTGGCGCTTCCGTACTCGTCTGGCCAACGTCAGCTCGCTGAACTTCCTCGGCTTGTCGCCGTTGCACAACTTCGCCACAGGCAAGCAGCACAACAATCCGTGGGGCGACTGCGTCACCACGCTGCAGACGACCAACGGCCAGCCGTACTACTTCAACTTCCATGCCACCCACCCGTCGGAAAATTCGCTGGGTGAGAAGGCGATCGCCAACACCATGGTGATCGGTAAGTCAGGTACCGGTAAGACCGCCCTGATCAACTTCCTGCTCAGCCAGGTGCAGAAGTACGAACCGTCGCCCACGATTTTCTTCTTTGACAAGGATCGCGGCGCGGAGATTTTCGTGCGCGCCTGCGGAGGCAACTATCTGGCACTGGAGAACGGTGCGCCGACCGGCTTCAATCCATTCCAGTGCGAGAACAACGAGAGCAATGTGCAGTTCCTGGCTGACCTGATCAAGGTGCTGGCAGGCAAGCGTGAGTACAGCTCCCGCGAAGAAGAGGATATCTATCGCGCGGTCGAGAGCATGCTCGACACGCCAATGCACCTGCGTAGCATGACCAATTTCCAGAAGAGTCTGCCCAATATGGGTGACGATGGGCTATACGCGCGCATGCGTCGCTGGACGTCCGGCAACTCGCTGGGCTGGGTGTTTGACAACCCTGTCGATACCGTGGACCTGAGCAAGGCCAACATCATTGGTTTTGACTACACCGACATCATCGACAACCCTGAAGTGCGCGTGCCCGTCATCAACTACCTGCTGCACCGCTTGGAGTCGTTGATCGATGGTCGCCCATTGATCTACGTGATGGACGAATTCTGGAAGATCCTTGACGGTGAGGGTGGTCTGAAGGAATTCGCCAAGAACAAGCAGAAGACCATCCGTAAGCAGAACGGCATGGGTATCTTCGCCACCCAGAGCCCGGAGGATGCGCTGAAGAGCGATATCTCCGCAGCGTTGATCGAACAGACCGCGACGTTGATCCTGCTGCCGAACCCCAACGCCAGCAAGAGCGACTACATGGAGGGCCTGAAGCTGACTGAAGCCGAGTTCAGGGTGGTTACCGCCCTTGATGAGCGCTCCCGATGCTTCCTGGTCAAGCAGGGCCACGCGTCCAGCGTCTGCCAGCTCAACTTGCGTGGAATGGATGACATTCTCTCGGTGATCTCGGCCTCGACCGACAACATCGACATCATGCACCGTGTGCTGCAGACCGCGGCGGTGCGCGCGCGGGTCACGGTGGATGAGCTGACGCCGGAACAGTGGCTGGAAGATTTCTACAAGAACAGAAAGGGCTCCGGTAAGGTTGCCCGTTCGGACGCCGCGTGACCGCGGCAGCAGGGAGGTCGCAGATGACTATTTCGAACATGGAGATTGAAATGAACAACGCGATGCAGACTCGCAGCGCTGGCCGCACTCCGCGCCGCTCGCGTCTTGGTGCGATCGTGCTTTCCGGTGCTTTGCTGTTCAGTGCGCAGAACGCAAATGCAGGTCTGCCGGTGATCGACTACTCCTCGATCATGCAGGAGTTCCGCGCATGGATTGATCAGACCATCGAGTATGGCAAGGAGGCGACTCGCTGGAAGCAGATCAAGCAGCAGATCGATGACGCGCGAGCACTGTTCAGTGCGATGAACTTCCTGATGAACATGCCGCAGGCGCAGGAACTCAAGCGCGTGAAGGAGGACTACCTGGTGGCTGAGACGTGCGGCCAGGACGCGGTTGGACTCAGTCTGACCAATCTCTTTGATGCCGTCGGCTTCAAGGCCGACAAGGACATCAAGGAGCAGCAGAAGCAGATCTGCGTGAACATTCGCATGATGCAGAATCGCAAGTTCAACGATTCGGTCGATTTCATGACGACCACGTCCGAGGAAATGGAAAAGGCGTTGTACGAGAATTTCATGGCGCGCCTGAAGAGCGACAAGATTGGCAACGTGCAGGCCGCCGACAGCGACGCCAAGCGGCTCGGCAACCAGTTGCAGGCAATGTCGCAGCAGTGGGTTGGTCGCATGCAGGCATATGACGCCTACATCGCCGTGATGGAGGCCAACCAGAACGTGATCGCCCAGGCCGCGCTGAAGGGAGATCCGAAGAAGAAGCTTGCGAGTGATCTGGTGCGCACGGCTGCGCTGAAGACCGCCCTGAGCATTGATTGATCGCAGCTGGACCTATGAAGCACCGGCCGGGCAGGGTGTCCGGTCGGAGGCAAGTGGAATCGCCAAAGGATTGTGGAAATGAACATCGCGCTGATTGCCAGCTTTGACTTCTCCGGAGGCCTGCACGAGTTGCTTGGATATGCGGTACGCATCCAGTCAATCGGCGACTTCATGTTCTTCCGGCTGATCCTGGAGTTCCTCCAGGACCGTATCAATGACTTTGGCATCAAGCTGTTGGGCAACATGATGAAGTGGGTTGGCTTCATGGCCCTCACCCTCATGACGCTGTGGGTGCTGATCCAGGGGTTCCGCATCGTCACAGGGCGCAGCCGTGATTCAATGATGGTGCTGGTTACCAATATGGCGCGTGCTGCGCTGATCGTCAGCGTTGCCACTACCATGGCGATGTTCGGTCAGAACGTGCAGGACTTCCTCAACAAGGACGTGAAAGGACTGATCTCCCACGTGGTGACCGGCAAGGACGACCCGCCGGAAAAGCAGATCGACCAATCCCTTGCCTGGATGCAGGTTGCCCTCTCCAGCATCGACGCGATCCAGGTGCTGAAGGACGAAAGCCTGCAGGGTCAGAAAACCCAGGCACAGATTTTCATAGGACTGGGTACAGGTGGTCCGGCGATCACTGCGGGTGCGATGTTGCTGTTGTACCAGATCGCGATGGCACTCTTCATCGGTTTGGGACCACTGTTCATCCTTTGCCTGCTGTTCGAGCAGACCAAGCAGCTGTTCCAGCGATGGTTGTTCTACGGAATCGGAACGATGTTCTCGATGGCGGTTCTGGCGGCGATGGTGTCGATCGCGCTGGACATGGTCATCCGCGTTGCAGGTTCGTTCTGGGCGACAGCGTTGGTGGACAAATATCTGCTTGACGGCGCACTGGCCGACGGCATGACCAGCCAGGCCATGCAACAGGGCGGTATGGGGCTGATTCTCACAACCTTGATCCTGACTGCGCCCCCAATGGCCGCGATGTTCTTCCAGGGCACACTGGGTACCTTCATGGCATATTCGCAGATAGGTGGCGGTGCCGCCGGTGCGCCGAGTTCGGATGGTCGCCCGGCGGGTACCTATACGCCGTCGGCGCCATCTAAGGGGGCCGAAATTTCCAATGTTGGTCCAGGTTCAGGTACATCGTCCGCTACCAGTCAACTGGTAACTCCGCAGTCGGTAGCAGTGACTCCACAGGAAACTGGCCTCCGCGGCATTAATCGATAATTTGGTTGGCTTTGCCGAATTGCTTAGGTGAAATTTTATGAAGAAGATGAAGGCACTATTTACCTTGTTTCTTCTCGGTGCCTCGCATGCTGCCTTTGCTGAAGGTGGCTGTCCTGCTGGTCAATATCCCATCGGTGGACAGGGTGTGCAGGGCTGCGCGCCGATTCCGAGCGCTGGTGGCGGCGGTGGTGATTTGCGCCCTAATGGGCGATGGATCAAGACCTGGGGGGCAATTTCCATGTCGGACGCTACAGGCAGCATGGGCGCGTCGGTTGGAAAACGCTCCAAGTCAGAGGCGGAGAAGGAGGCGCGGGGTCGCTGCGCAACATACGGCGCCACTGACTGCTCGACGGCTATTACATACAAGAACCAGTGTGTTGCTTATGCGGATCCAGAAAAGGGAAGCAATGGCCGCATTTCCATATCTGCTGGGCCTTCAAAGGAAGTTGCTTCCGCTGAAGTATTGAAGTATTGCGCCTCCAGGGGCGGCGGGGCGTGTGTAATTCGTTATACCGACTGCACCGAACCCCTTTTCAAGTCATTCTGATTCACGTCGAGCGGAACATGCATGCCCCCTCATATCTGCGCGCAAGGTGAAGGTCATTCTTTCCTGTGAGAGGGATGTCTATGGTTGGTTGTTCAAAGTTTATCAAGGACCTCGCGCCGATCCTGATGCTTGCTGGGCTCGGGTTTTCAGTGAGCGCGTCAGCGGAAGGCGGATGCCCTGCTGGCTCTTATCCCATCGGCGGGCAGGGCGTGCAAGGCTGTGCGCCTATTCCATCGTCAGGTTCTACTTCTTCGGAAGGCCCGAGGCCAAACGGACGATGGATCAAGACTTGGGGCGCAATCGCATTGTCACCTGATGGGGCATCGGGTGAGTCAACTGGAAAGCACACTAAAGCTGCCGCCTCGCGCGAAGCGGAAGGCGTATGCAGCGCAAGCGGCGGAAAAGAGTGTCGAGTCGCATTCACATACAAGAATCAATGTGCCGCTGCATCTGTCCCCACCTCTGGTGCAGGTGGGACGAGCTTCGGACGGGCGGAGACAGAAGAGATTGCAAAGGGTCTTGCCCTCAAACAATGCCAGCAAGGTGGTGGGATTGGTTGTATGGTCATATTTTCAAACTGTAGTGAGCCCGAGTTTCAATCTTTCTGAGCATTGCGCCTAACTGAGCAATCACCAGTTTTTATGCCGTCAGCAATCTCTCATTGGGCTCGTGGTTGACTGCGCAATGATTATCGTCAGCTACGCTGTTGGAGCTGACCACAAAAGCAATGGTTGACACTACTTGCCTGGCTGCCTTCTAGATTGTCAATGGCAGTAGGCTCCTCAATAGCCTGACTCTGCCGAATTGCAAATAGGCGGCACGGAACTGATCCTGATGTCGCCAACTTTGGCACTGCCCTGCCGAGGACTGCTGTTTTTCTTGAGGGCATATTCGCATTTGCTTTCCGCCCGCCGCTGCGCCGCTCCGGCGGTCTCCCGAAGGGTGCGCATAAGCCCTCAGCGCCCTGCAAGGGGCTAGGATAGGGTAGATTCAGTTGGCAGAGGTACAAGTGCTCCTTCGCCTGTGCTGGATACTTCGCAGTCAACACCGGTCACTTCTCAGGAAGCCGACTTCCACGGCCTCAATTGGCTTGATTATGGAAATTGTATGAAGAAGATGAAGGCGCTCCTTACTCTCTCTCTTCTCGCTTGGTCCTGCGCAGCCTACGCAGAGGGTGGGTGTCCGGCTGGGCAGTATCCAGTCGGAGGGCAAGGTGTTCAAGGCTGCGCCCCGATTCCGGGAGGAGGTGGCGGTGGTGATCTGCAACCGAACGGTCGTTGGATTAAGACCTGGGGAGCGATCTACCAGTCTGACGCTACGGGTGCCATGGGGGCATCTGTTGGGAAGCGAACCAAAGCAGAAGCTGAGAAGGAAGCCAAGGATCGCTGTACTACCTACGGCGCTAGCGACTGCATGGCTTTGATCGCCTATAAGAATCAGTGTGTTGCCTATGCCTATCCGAAAAAAAGCAGCGGGGGAGGGCGAGTTTCTGCGGTGAGGGGGCCAACAAAGGAAGTGGCTTCAACTGAAGTGCTAAAGCTCTGCGCAGCTCGTAACGAAAACCAGTGTGAAGTTCTGTACAGCGATTGCACGGAGCCACTTTTCCACTCTTATTGAGAGGTATGCCTTGGTGAGAGTAGGTTGATGGTTTTTGATGCGTCTCCACGCTTTAGGAATGATCGGATGGAGGTGATTTTGCTTCCTCCTTTGTCGTCAATATTTCGGATTATTGTTTCCTTGAATCTGTCTTGTCGGTCTGATGGGTGAGAGTCACATGAGGATGAAGGCACTATTCACCTTGCTTCTTCTCGGTGCATCGCATGTTGCCTTTGCTGAAGGTGGCTGTCCTGCTGGTCAATATCCAATCGGTGGGCAGGGTGTGCAGGGCTGCGCGTCGATTCCGAGCGCTGGTAGCGGCGGTGGTGATTTGCGCCCTAATGGGCGATGGATCAAGACCTGGGGAGCAGTTTCGATGTCGGACGCCACAGGCAGCTGAAGTGAAGAGAATTTTCTGCGTGATCCTCTTCTTGTTCATATCGACTGAGGCATTTGCCGAAGGGGGATGCCCTCCAGGACAGTATCCTGTAGGCGGTCAGGGCGTGCAGGGGTGTGCCCCGATTCCTCAGAGTGGCTCTGCAATTCCCGCTTCCCGGCCTACGGGAAAGTGGGAGACGCGTTGGGGTGCGATCGCTCGCGACTTCAGCCCGACCCCGGGCGCGCGTTTGGCGATTGGTGTCGCAGAATCACAGCGAACAAAGAAGGACGCGAGTGCGGTCGCGCTTGCCCAGTGCGCCGAAGGCGGCGGCAATGATTGTCGCGTTCTCTTGGCGTACAACAATCAATGTGCCGCCCTCTCTGGTCCTGTTGTGAGTGACTTGGCCGCAAAAGGTGGGATTACGTACGCAGCCGGCGCGCCGGGAATCGAGGAGGCAAAGGCGAATTCAATGCGCAGTTGTCAAGGCGCGGCGGGCGGTCAGCGTTGCACGGTTGTTTACTCCGCCTGCAGCATGGCTGAGTTCAAGTCCTTCAGGTGATCGTTCCCACTTAGTTTATGCTCGGTTGTTAGTTGCTCTTTGATTGGTTTGTTGTCTTGATGGGGTCTTCCCACTTTTCTGGCTGGATGCTGATTTTGAGTGCGCCTGCTTGGACATTGAAGAGGAGCAATGCGATTTTCTAGATCACCAGCAGGATGCTGGTGTAAGGATGGGGTGCGCGAATTACTGCTGCGACAAGTCCCCGGAAGAGCAGACCGATGACACCTTAGGCTACCTGCAGTTTGCCTCGGCCAGTATCAACGCGACCGACGTCATGGCCGATCCCGAGATGATTGAAGAGAAGTCGCGGGCCGCGCTGTATGTCGGTCTTGGCTCGGCCGGGCCTGCAATTACTGCAGGCTCGATGCTGCTTCTGTACGAGGTGGCCATTGCCCTCTTTATTGGCCTGGATCCGCTGTTCATACTTTCTGGCTTGAGCCCATCGGCGCAAAACCGATTCTCGGCCCTGCTTTCGAGAACGGCCTGTCCAGCCAAGCGATGCAGCAGGGCGGCATGGGTCTGATCCTGACAACTCTGATCCTGACTGCGCCCCCAATGGCCGCCGTGTTCTTCCAGGGCACCTTGGGCACCTTCATGGCATATTCGCAGATAGGCGGCGGTGCGGCGGCTACCCCGAGCTCTGATGGGCGTCCGCCGGGTCAGCACACCCACGCGCAGACAGCCGATCAGTCCCGTACAAACGCTAGCGTTGGACAGAATGTGGGCGCGGTGGGAGGCTATGGGGTTGGAAATGCGCGTGGCGGCAGTGTTGAACAGGGGACCGGCAAGTACGGGAACGCGGGGATCGGCTAAGGCAGTCCTTACCAGTTTTCTGATGATGAGGTTTCAATGAAGTACGTGATCTTGCTCTCTCCCTGCTGGTATTGCCTGCCGCTGCCCTTGCAGAAGGCTCCTGTCCGCCAGGGCAATATCCGGTGGGTGGTCAGGGCGTACAGGGGTGTGCTCCCATTCCCTCGAGTGGCCCTGCGATTCCTGCCCCTTCGCGTCCAACGGGCAAGTGGGATACTCGCTGGGGAGCCATAGCCCAGCATCGGGGACCGATGAGCGGCGGGTCCCTTCCTATTGGCGTCTCGTCATCGCGCCGGTCGAAGGGTGAGGCAGTCGCTGAGGCGATGGAGCAATGTCGCGGCATGGGGGGAACTCAGTGCGAAGTCGTTCTTTCCTACCATAATCAGTGCGCAGCGATGGCAGGGCCCGAGATTGGCTCGGTGCCAATCGAGAATGTTGTAACAACGGTTGCGAGCGGGCCAGTTGAAGCTGAAACGAAGGTGGACGCTCTCAAAAATTGCGCATCTTCCAACAATGGAAGGCGCTGTTTAGTTATTTACTCTGCCTGCAGCATGTCGGAGTTCAAGCCATTCCGCTGAAATGTAGGCTGACTACAGGTTTCGTTCACGCAGGCTTCGTGCCTAACGGTGATTCACGGCGCGGGAGTGCGTTTGACGGTCTGAGTTCAAGTCATTCCGTTGTGGACCGGCCCTGCTTTTGAGAAGGACCTGTCCAGCCAAGCGATGCAGCAGGGCGGCATGGGGCTGATCCTGACGACCTAGCGGCAGTGACCCCGGTCGGATGAGTAGCTTCGGAAGTTCCGGAGGCTCCACTAGTCCGCAGGTCGATACTGGTAGGCTCGGCGCAGCAAGATGAATTTAATGGTAGTTGGTGCTAAAAGCTGGGATGGGAGGGCGTAATGTTGAGACGGTATACAAGACGATTGTGCGCTTGTTTGGTTCTTGGAGGGATATCCCTCGTTGCATTTCAGGCAACTGCTTTCGCTGAAGGCGGTTGCCCTGCCGGCCAGTATCCGATTGGTGGGCAGGGGGTGCAGGGATGTGCGCCCATTCCTGGTGCAGGCGGAGGTGATTCGACTGCTCCCCGTGCTACAGGCCGGTGGATCAAGACTTGGGGGGCAATATCTGTGTCCCCCGATGGTAAGTCGGGTGTCGCTGTCGGCAAGCGCAGCAAATCTGAAGCTGAGGGCGAGGCGATGGGTCAGTGTATCGAGTCCGGCGGTCACGGGTGCCGAGCTTCATTCGCCTATAAGAATCAGTGTGTCGCTGCTGTAGTTCCGAGCTCTGGCAGGGGGGGGACGAGTTTTGGTGGCGGTGAGACCGTTGAGAAGGCTGCTGAGTTGGCGAACAGTGTTTGCAGGAAGGGAGGGGGAGAAGGATGCCACTCGGTGTACACGGCGTGCACTGCCCCTGAATTCGTTAAGTACTGAATATTCTGCATTGGGCGACTTCATTCCGGTTCGCGAGGTTCAACCGGATAGCGTGATTGCCGGATAGGGTCATCATTAGCGATGTTGCGAGAGTCTTGGCAATGGCGACTTCAAGCCTCTGAGCGGGACTTCAATCTTTTTGGCTTTAACGATGGTGTTTGCCGTGCTCGTGGTTATCGGTAATGTCAATGCCGAGGGCCGATGCCCCACGGGCCAGTATCCAATCGGCGATCAAGGGGGGGGGCGGATGTGCTCCATTCCAGAGAGCTGGTGGTGCTGCCCGCGAGCCGGAGCCCGCTGGAAAATGGCATAAGACGTGGGGGGATTGCCTCTTCCAATGCAACCGCAGACGCGGGCGTTGCAAGTGGTCGACCAAGCAAGGAGAGCGCCGAGCAGATGGCCTTGGCGGATTGCAGCAGGCGCGGAGCTTCAGACTGCAGGGTTATCTTTACGTATCGGAATCAGTGCGTCGCATGGTTGGTTCCCAATAGCCAGGGTGGCGCTTCTCGCGCCGGTCTAGCCAGCGCCAAAGAGCCGGCCGAGGCTAGGAAACTGGCTCAGCAGTCGTGCGTTGATAGCGATGGAAAGTCCTGTCAGGTGGCATACGAGGACTGTACCAAGCCAGTGTATGAGTCATTTTAGGCCGTCCAACGCAACACAGGCCTCAGGTCACTGCGTTTCTTTTGGAGAGTGCCAAGCCATTCTTCCAGCAGCGCCGGCGTCGTTTTGCGATCTACGGGTACTTCGGACACTTGCTCCGGGACGACTGCTTAGGAACAGGACTCAGTCAACGCAAGATCTTTCGCCTTGGACATATCGTGATCACATCAGTCAAAGTGACACGGTTGGCTGTGCTGGGAAGCACCATCCGCGTTGCATAAGTCTCCACACCATTCGAAGGAACGAATCATGCAGAATCCCTTCCGTGTAGTGATGCTGGTCGGCGGACTGGTGCTCGGTTCGTCAGCACACGCCGCCGATAGCTGGGTCATTTTCGCCGGCGGCGACAAGCCCAATCGTGAGGCGTGGGTGGTGGATGCGCAAACGCTCAGCAGCCGCTCGGACCTGATGGCTTTCCTACAGACCGCCACGCAGGAAGAGCAGAACGCGTACCTGAAGCAATTGCGCCGAAAGAAGCCGCCAAAGCCCGGCGAGCGCGTTGCTGGCCCGGATCCGGTATACGAGATCCAGGTCAATACGGTTTACGAGAACGCGACCAAGCCGAATCGACTGATCAGGAAGTACTCGGTGAACTGTGCGCGTAACACTGTGGCCATGAAGATGAGTCTGGTGCAATGGCGCGACCGTGCAATCGAGGATGTTCCACCGGAGAGATTCGATCCGACCAGCGAGGCGGTCGAGCCCTGGCAGGTGCAACTGGTGCGGTTTGCCTGTCTCGTTGGACCTGACCCCGAGGCCAAAGTGCCCGCGGAAATGATGAAGCGGGGCTTCCTGCCCATCGGTGACGTCGGCCAATCACCCGCGAATTTCGTCTGGGGGAACCTCTGGAAGGACGGCACGCGTCCGGCGTTCACCTATCGGCCGACCGACGCCGAGCTGGACCGTATTGAGCGTAACCTGGAAGCAAACCTGGCACGCGGTCAGCGGGAAACGACCCGCGTGCTGGATGAGTCGGTTCGTGCAGCCAACCGTGTGGGTCGCAACAACCTCATGGACATGTGGATCGGCAAGACCGAGCAGGAGTTCGTGCGGACATGGGGAACGCCGGACCGCGTGGAGAATGGGTCTGATGGATCGCGCACCTTGTACCTCCATCGTGGTGAGCGCGTTCAGGGGTTGAACGTATACGGGCATGTCGTCAGTGACGTGAACAATCGCTGCGATATCACGGTGCTGACGATGGACGGCTACATCCGTGACTACGCCACCCAAGGGGCTACCTGCGCGCAGCAATTGCGCTGACCGCGATTGTCGGCCACGGCCACGGCCACGGCCTGAGGCTGTCAGGAGGCAGGAAAGCCATGAGACGAATCCAACACGTTTCTAGCCGTGACTTCTGTGGATTGCAGGCCTGCTGCCTTTTCCTGTCTTGGCGGAAGGCAATCGCACGCCGGGCAGGTATCCAATAGGTGGCCAGGGCGTGCCGGGCTGCGCGGCCATCCGGCGAGCATCACGGACCCTGCGTGCAACATCCCGCGCGGGGCGGTTCAATGAAACCGCCAGCGTTGTCGCTGTCATTCCGGAGCAGCGCGCGGTCGTTGTCGCCCTGCTGCAATGCAGCGCGAAGGCGGCATGGAAGCAGATGTCACAGGATCAGTGCAGGATTGCCACCACGGTCTGCATGGCGCGTCTGTTCATCAGGTAAGGCACCGTTCACGCTTAGCCCATTTTTTTTGTGATCAATTCCGCTATTCGCTTTCCCTGCTCTTCGACGCAATAGACCTCCTCGCGCTAAGCTCTCCCGGCGTCAGAAAAATGACGCTTCGGCGCTACCGATTGCAGGAGCTTTTCCGTCCATGAGGACCCTGTCTGCCCGTCCGACGGGTGACGCTTGCCACCATCGCTGCCACGGTGCTCCCGGAGCTATCATCCGCATCTGCAGGGTGACCGGCGCGGCCGGGCAACGCCACCGTGCCCGTCATCAACGCGGGCATCGGCAAGACGACATTGAAGGAGTGGGAGGGGATGGACGACAGGTTTGGCGCACACATGGACGATGCCCTGGCATTCGTTCCGTCCGGTGCGAACCTGCTGGAAGCCGTCAGGGGCGAGCTCAACGG
>Ga0153974_1000107_pt1 | contig 19860 bp, 19 predicted proteins | sample TSGA058MetaG_FD_104741 | JGI IMG/M metagenome (GOLD analysis project Ga0153974, IMG submission 104741) | Attine ant fungus gardens microbial communities from Georgia, USA - TSGA058 MetaG | ecosystem: Host-associated > Fungi > Mycelium > Unclassified | place: USA: Georgia, Yuchi Wildlife... | reverse complement strand
TAGAAGATAGTGATCCACCTATTGAATTTAAAATTGTAGACTCATCGGATAATTATGAACTAGTGACTAATTTAGAGAAGTTTAAGTTATTTCATGGCCAAAGTCATTTATTTTTCCATTATGAAGAAAAATTGTATCGCTGTAGTCAGGAATTTAAGGAGTACATACAACCTCTTCTTGAAACCTTAATCATAGCGCCAGACTTTAAGATTCCGATTCCCAAAGTGAAGTTAGGGCAGTTTCTATCTTATATGATTCCTAAAATAAAGTCCTTCACACCTAATCTAAGTGAGGAATTATTAGAAGACTTTAATCAGGTACCTTTAATAACTAAGTTCTACTTAGATGCACCACAAAAAGATCAGATTTTTATGCAAATTGAGTTTTGTTATGGTGAGATTTCTTTTTTTGCTAATCATCTAAATGCTTTTGAGGAATTTCCAAATTTATTGCGAGATATTGAGCAAGAGATGAAGGCTTTAATGTTAGGAACAAAGTATCATTTTTCGAAAACAGAAGCAGGTCATTATGAGCTTCAAGATGATGGACATATTTTTCATTTTATTCAAGAAGGAATCGGAGAGTTAAACCAATTTGGTAAGGTTTATGCTTCAGATAAGGTAAAAAGTTTTAAGGTTAATGAACCGAAAAATTTTTCCATGGGAGTACGACTTCAAAATAACTGGATTCATTTAAGTTTTGATGAATTAGATTTTAATACAAAGGAGTATCTTCAAATTTTAGAAGCTTATGAACAACGTAAGAATTATTTCCGCTTGAAAGACGGTTCTTTCTTAAATCTTGAAGATTCAGGGATTCAGAATTTCGCCCATTTAATTGAGGATTTAGGAGTAACAAAGGAAGATATTGATGAGGATGGTATTGCTGTTTCTAGTTATCGGGCGTTATATTTAGAACAGTTTACTAAATTGACTCCAGAAATCAATTTAAAACCTCACACGTCTTTTGAGACTATGATTCAAGCTTTTAAAGAGGTAGACGTGGCAAATTATGAAGTCCCCGTTAGTTTACAACAAATATTACGTCCTTATCAAGAAACAGGATATCGCTGGTTAAAAACTTTAACACATTATCGTTTTGGTGGGATTTTAGCTGATGAGATGGGTCTTGGAAAGACTTTACAGGTGATTACATTACTTTTATCTGGGTGGAAAACCGGGTTAAAACCTTCATTAATTGTGACACCAAGTTCGCTAATGTATAATTGGAAGCGGGAAATTGAAAAGTTTGCACCAAACTTAAAAGCTTTAGTAATACGAGGGGAACCTAGTCATCGAGAATTATTAATTGAGGAATGTTCAGAATTTGATGTGGTTATAACATCTTATGATTTAATTCGTCGCGATATTGAGCATTACGAACTTCAAGAGTTTAATTATTGTATTTTGGATGAGGCTCATTATATTAAAAATCATTCAACTAAAAATGCCCGTGCTGTTAAACGATTAAATAGTCATGTGCGATTTGCTTTAACAGGAACTCCTATTGAAAATTCTTTGGCAGATTTATGGTCAATTTTTGATTTTATTTTGCCAGGTTATTTAGGATCATATGGTCATTTTAAAAAGAAATATGAAAATCCTATTGTTAAAAATCAAGAATTGGGACTACTGGATCGAATCTATCAACAAGTTTCACCGTTTATTTTACGTCGGTTGAAAACGGAAGTGTTAAAGGAGTTGCCACCAAAGATTGAAACGAATCTATATTGTGAGATGGATGAAGAGCAAGAAAATCTATATGTAGCAACTTTATACCAAATGAAGGAGTCTATTAATGAGAAAATTAAAGTAAATGGATTCCAACAAAGTCGGATTCAAGTGCTAACTCATTTGATGCGATTACGTCAGTTATGTTGTCATCCAGCTTTATATTTAGAGAATTATGAAGGGGAAAGTGCTAAATTCAAGATGTGTAACCAGTTAATTGAAGATTGTATTGCATCTAAGCATAAAATGCTATTGTTTTCTCAATTTACGTCGATGTTAGAACTTTTGGCAACCACATTAAGAGAGAAGGGGATTCCTTATTTTATGTTAACGGGTTCAACACCTGCAGAAAAGCGTTTGGAGCTTGCGGAGCAATTTAATGTGGATGAAACACCGATTTTTTTAATTTCTTTAAAGGCTGGAGGCACAGGATTAAATTTAACGGGGGCCGATGTTGTCATTCATTATGATCCTTGGTGGAATTTAAGTGCTCAAAATCAAGCGACGGATCGTGCACACCGTATTGGTCAAGATAAGAGTGTTCAAGTCTTTAAATTACTTACGAAACAAACGATTGAAGAAAAGATAGAAGAGTTGCAGCAACGGAAGCGAGATTTAACAGAGGCTGTTATTAAGGAAGGTGAAACCTTTATTGATGGTTTAAGCGAGCAGGAAATGATGGCTTTATTTGAGTAAGATGTGTTGATTTAAATTGACATTTTCTTAGTTATATGATAAATTAGAGATAAATATAAAATCTTTGATTGAGATGAGTAGTTTGGGTACAATTTTATAGAGAGTCGGTGGTTGGTGGAAATCGATAGATTGTTCAAATGAATGGCCTCATGAGTGGGACTTGAATGTAAATACTAATTTGCTTTTTAGATAAGGCAAAATTATTATAAGTAGGGAACCCGGTTGCTTACCGTTATTAAGTTTTAAGTGGATTAAGGTTATGCTTAGTCTATTGAGGTGGCACCGCGGTTGTAAATTCGTCCTCTATCTAATTAAGTTTAGATAGAGGACGTTTTTTATTTCCTAGGCATTCCAATCTACACAGAGAAAAGATTTGAGATAGGAGTTGTAATATATGGCTAGAATTTTATCAGGTATTCAACCTTCGGGAACTTTAACCCTAGGAAATTATTTAGGGGCTTTGAAGCGGTTTGTGGAATTACAGCATGAGCATGAGTGTTTGTTTTTTATTGTGGATTTGCATGCGATTACGGTGTCGCAGGATCGTTTGGAGTTGCGTCGACGTATTAAGGAATTGACGGCATTGTATTTAGCTTGTGGGTTGGATTCAGAGAAGGTTTCCATTTTTGTTCAATCAGAGGTTCCGGCTCATTCGGAGTTGGCATGGATTTTGACTTGTAATACGGCTATGGGTGAGCTTGAGCGAATGACGCAGTTTAAAGATAAGTCGCAAAAACAGTCTTCTAAAGGAGAAGCGATTAGTGCGGGTTTGTTTGCGTATCCTGTGCTGATGGCAGCGGATATTTTGTTGTATGATGCGGATTATGTGCCTGTTGGAAATGATCAGAAGCAGCATTTAGAGTTAACTCGTGATTTAGCTGAGCGTTTTAATTCTCGTTTTGGTGAGACGTTTAAGGTGCCTGAACCATTGATTGCTAGTACTGGGGCGAGGATTATGTCGTTGCAGGAGCCAAATAAGAAGATGAGTAAGTCGGATGATAATAGTCGAAATTTTGTTTTAATGACTGATGAACCGAATATGATTCGTAAGAAAATTAAGTCGGCAGTTACGGATTCTGATGGTGTGATTAAGTTTGATCGTGAGGAGAAGCCAGGTATTTCTAATTTATTAGAAATTTATTCTGTTATTACTGGAGAGTCAATTCCTTCATTGGAGGCACGTTATGAGGGTACGGGTTATGGTACTTTTAAGAGTGATTTAGCTGAGGTCGTGGTGGAATGTCTAGAGCCGATTCAGCAGCGTATGAAGGAGTTGTTGGCTTCTCCAGTGGTTGATGAGGTGTTGGATCGCGGTGCTGAGCGTGCAAATCAGTTGGCTTATGGTAAAATGAAAAAGGTTCAACATAAAGTTGGGCTTGGGCGTAAGAAATAAAGGGATTTAGCTAAGGTCGCCCTCAGTGTCGTAATAGATTTTATGATATATCAAAATTGAAGTGAAATACGAGTGTGTGTGTTTTATAGTAATCAGGAATCATTTTGAATAAAGTTTATGTTACTTTTAATAACAGTAAAAATCATGAAAGTATTAATTGACTTCGTGATTTTTTCATGTTTAAAGGAAAACCACGGAAGAATCGGATATTATATTACTGTATGCAGGGCCCTTGATATCATTTCGGGTAAAGATCATAATAACTTTGTATCTGATAACACATAAAAAGTAATGAATATATTTAGAAAAGTAGCACATTTTGTATATCAACATGTGGAATTAAGATGTATATAGTTGCTTTTTTGTAAAAATATAGTAAAATGAACTTTAAGAGTGTGAGATTTAAATGTTTTGCAGATTCAGAGAAAAGCACTTGAAGACGCAAAACGAGTATCTCTGAAAATAATTAATTTTGGAGGATTAACAATGTTAAATAATCATGGATTTAACCTTTGGTCTAGTAATTATGATGAATCTGTAAAACAAGCCGATAAAAATAATCTTTATCCTTTTGCTGGCTATACTAATCTAATGAATGCCATTTACGGAACTATTATGAAGCAATCACCTTCAAGGGTGCTTGATATTGGATTTGGAACTGCTACATTAACTTCTAAACTTTATGATACTGGTCATGATGTGACAGGAATTGATTTTTCATCTGAGATGTTGAAGATAGCTGCATCAAAAATGCCAAAAGCAAATTTGATTCAATGGGATTTTTCTTCAGGAACCCTTCCTGATTTTGATAGTCAATCTTTTGATTTTATAGTAAGTACATATGCTCTTCATCATTTGCCTGATAATTTAAAGGTAAATTTTGTTACTTTATTGCTCGAATTACTCACTCCTGATGGTAGTATACTGATTGGTGATGTGTGTTTTCGTACAAGAAAAGATTTATTGTTATGTAAAGAGTCAACTGGTGAGAACTGGGATGACGGAGAAAACTATTTTGTATTTTCTGAAATTCAAGAACAATTAGCTTCTATATGTGAATTAACATTACATGAGTTTTCTTATTGTTCAGGTGTCATTGAAATAAAGAAAGCAACAAGTCATTAATGCAAGTTATAGAAGATTGGTTATAGATGAATGTCTATTATATAAGTTTTGAGTAAATTAAATAAAGCCGTATCATCCCCTAGACTCTAGTTTAAGAATCCACTGGAACATGAATGATAGCGACGCAAATAATATCTATCTCAATATGGCATAAGAACTTAAACATTGAGTAGTCTGAATTTGATTTCATTGCATTGCATCTGAAACATTTATCTAAACCTCCTTTGGTGATTGTGTGGTGAGAAACCAACTATACTAAGGCTTGGATAAATGTTTTTTCTTTTTGAATTGGGAATATCTTTATTGGGTATTATTTACATATTTAACTTATGAGAACGCCAAAAGATAGAATTAAATTAATGAATCCAGATTTAAAACAGTCGAAAAAATGGATATTAAGTGGTGCATTAAATGAATGGGGAGATTGTTTTATCTCTGAAGTTGATTTAATTGTTTTTGTATTTGTTTCTCCAGAAGAACGGATGAAAAGACTAAAAAAACGAGAACTTTCTAGATATGGAAAAGAAGCGTTACCAGGAGGTAAACGTTACGAAAAAGGGGTTGAATTTTTAGAATGGGCTGCGAAATATGATGACGAAAGCTTTGATGGTCGTAGTTTTAAAAATCAGAAGGAATGGCTTGATGCATTACCGTGTTCCGTTTTAGAGGTTAATAATCAGGATTTAGAAAAAAGTATTGAAATTGTAATTGAGACAATAACCATTTAATAATTGATAATATATTTAGTTAGTGATGCTTAATGTGATTCATTTAAGAATACGAAATAATCTGAATTGCAGGAATATTTAAAAGTAAAAGATTATGACCCTGAATTAGAGCTAACTTACTTCGCAAAATATAGTATTAATTAATCTATTGTCAGTTCCCGGTTTAATATTATTTTGCATGATTTGAACATTCTTTCTTCTATTAAATTTAAGTGTAACAGCAATTTAATAGAAGAAAGAATGTTCCTAAGTCTAGGAATTTCTAAATAACTAGATGATGTCTTAGGTTCTCCAAGTTGGAATGGGCGCAGATAGATTTCTTGGAAATATGATTTGTACTTTTTAAGTACCTAAGTTAGATTTGAGAGATTTATGTTGCAAACTGAATTTCCATCGTCGAAGCAAAGGACTTTTTTTCTATTATTGAGGAATCCGTTGACACTTTTACATTTTTCCCATAAAATAAGGAGACTATTGGTCTAGGTATAAAAAGCAAACTCATTAATAGGACGTTCAGCGTCCATTGATGTTAGTTGAGTAAATTATGAAAATGACCTAAGATTTGCCGTCTTAGAGTCACTTTATAGGATAAATGAGGGATTAGAATGGGGAAAGTGCTAGTTTATATATTTAATGGAATGACTGATTATGAGGTTTCGTTTATTTCCCATATTTTGCGTACTGATGTAGGAAAAGAAGTTGTGACCATTTCGAAAGATTATTATCTCATTCGTTCATCATCAGGTTTTATTTTAAAACCAGAGTACCAAGTTTCTGAAATTGATGAATCAGAAGTTGAGGGATTAATTTTATGTGGTGGACTTGAGCCTCATGTAAATCAAGCTTTATTAACACTTATTCAAAACTTATTTCAGCAAAAGAAATTAATTGCAGCAATAGGAGAAGCAGGAACACTATTCTTAGCTCAAGCAGGAATTTTAAATGATGTGCATTATACGACATCGATTCAAAGTTGGGATGTTAATTATCAAGCGTCTTTTGGGAAGAAAGATCCATTTCCTCGAGATAATTATTTACAAAAAAGATTAGTTCGTGATCAGCATGTGATTACTGCTCAAAAAACGGTATTTATAGACTTTAGCGTTGAGGTATGCTCTTGGTTTAAATTATTCTTAAGTCAACAGGAGAAGCAGAATTTTATAAAATTGCTTAAACGAGTATAGAGTATCGGAGGGGGAAAAATGGGGGATACAACGTTTTTTTTAATGCTCATTTTTATTTGTTATATGACGGGAATTTTCACTCCGAAGACTGTGCTTCAAAGTGGAATTCCATCTAAGAAAGTGAGAATAGCCTTGTATAATGGACTTATATTAGTCATGGTATTAGTAACAGGCCTCACTGGTTTTTTTAGCCGATTTGGTCAGGATTCATTAAATGGTGATAATATCCCAGCTGCTTTTGTGTTTTTTGATCAGCTAACTGAAGATAAGGTAGCTGTTTACCGAGTTCCAACGACGAGTTTTACCAATCATTTAAGTTTACAGGTTCAGAGTAGGACCGTGATAGATTCAGAACATGTTGAGCTGGGGATTTTATTAACTAATCAGTTAGACAAGCCTCTTTACGTAAATCCAAATTATTTACATATTGAAACTGAGAAGGGGCAACAAGTATTACCAATAAAATCTTGGGTAGCTGGTGAACCCATTGTTGAAGGTTTTCAATTAGAGGCAGGCGAACAAGTTTTTAGCACTTTTTGGTTTCCCAAATCAAGTGAGGAAATAGGGTTTGAATTGAAATATCTTCCTATTGGCTCTTAAATGAGCTATAAGGAAGAAACTCATCTAGGGGAGGGCCTCATGAGGAATAGTTCAACTCATGAAGTCATGATTCATAACTGGGTTAGTTGGACTACAATCTACGAAACATGAGTTACAGTTGATTGTCGCTATAGAGATATCATCCTTCTAGATACTCTTGAGGGCGAGAAGCCATAAAGCATGAATTAAGATAGGAATAGAGGTGAGGAGTTATGATTAAATCATATGATTCAATCATTTTTGATTTAGATGGAACCTTATGGGATCCAACTGAAGTTTGTTTGAATTCTTGGAATGAGGTTATTACTAAGTCAGATTTTGTTCAGGAGCCAATTACTGCAGAGGCGCTACAACAGATATTTGGTTTAAAATTTGATTTAATTGCTGATATTTTATTTCCAACATTAACAGATAAACAAAAGCAGAAAGTGATGCAAGATTGTATTGATCATGAAAATATGTATATTCGAGATCAAGGTGGAAAACTATATGAACCTTTGGAAGAAATTTTACGTACTTTAACAAGGACGCATCGGTTATTTATTGTAAGTAATTGTCAAGCAGGATATATTGAAAGTTTCTTAGCTTACTATCAATTGGAATCTTATTTTGTAGATTTTGAATGTCCAGGAAATACTGGTCTTGATAAAGCAGAAAATATTAAGCTTATTATCCAACGTAATAATTTACAAGCACCTATTTATGTAGGTGATACTGAAGGAGATTTTAAAGCGTCTAAGGCTAATCATTTACCTTTTTTCTTTGTAGATTATGGATTTGGTAAAGTAGATGGTGCAGACGTTATTTTAACACAATTAAGGGATTTATTAATTGATTAAGTTCTTCTGTTATGTTAAAAACAATTCAACACAAATAAATGTAGGATGAAAATTGATAGAAAAATTAATTTGTCATTCAATTTAACACCAAGAGTTATTTTTGGTGATAATTTTATTATGTGCCAGACATGGTGATGAAAGTCCACAATGGAGCTATACACCGACCAACCATTAGGGAAGCGCAAGGCGTGTACCGTAAGGTACTGGCTGAAGGAAGTGTGAAACAAAACCATGAGCCGACGAACAGAAATCTGATACCAAGGCTCTATAAGGGGATAAGACTACTATACAAGTTAAAGTCCAAAAGATGTGCGGGAAGCGGTCAATAATACTAATGACCTTTAGAAATGATACCGAATTTGTGAGGATTTTCGGTTCCGGTGCTTGTTGCCTGTAGCTAAGCGATACGGGATGTTGGGTGACGACGGCTGGGGCTGAAAAGACCGCAAAGGTGGTGTTATTTCTAGCGAGAATTAGTATAATAACCCTTCTATAAAAATAGCGCTAGACCCGATATAATTGAGACACTCCCTATAGAATTAGAAATACTTTATAGGGAGTGTTTTTATGTCTAAAAGAACATCTTTGTCTGTAATTGAAAAACTTCATCTGATTACTCCAATTTTAGAAGAAAGGAAAAGTATCCATTCTTTTTCAGAGGAAACCGGGTATTCTTGGGAATCTCTGAGTGCTTGGATTTTTAGATATAAAAGAGATGGCTTGAAAGGATTAGAGGAATCTAAAACATGGAAGAGCTACAGTGCTAAATTTAAAGAGAAAGCTAAAGAAAATGGATTAACCCATATAAAATTTAATACTAATTTGGTTTTAAAAAAACGACAAATTGTGAGCATTTTTGTTCCAGTGCTTATTACCTGGAACAAAGCGATGCCAAAGCATCGTGTGTGGAAGGGTGACGACGGATGGGGCAAAAAAGGCCGCAAGGTGTCGTGTTTTTATTTCCAAATTCGTATAACCTACCTGTTTTAAAAGTATCCCACTTGGATTTTCATTAATTTCCAGACATCTTACAGGATTTTTTCCCATTGACAAAAACTGTCGCACCTTATTCACTAGCTGAAAAAAGGTAATTCCTTCGAGCTACTGCCATTGGCCTAATGCGCTGTTTTGCAAAGGGGATTCACTTTGCTTTAGACCAATATCAAAACGTACACACTGTATTATAAATTGAATCGCCCTGTAGGAAGACCATATGGATTATATTTTAATTTGAGCATCTATTAGTAAGAGATTTATTATAATATAACGTATTTTATTAAAGAAATATAATACAATAGAAGTACATTCATGATGAACTGAAACTTTCAAAATCAAAATAAACATCTATATTCTAAAAAAATAGATAAAATTTTTAAAATGGGGCTTGTACGTGACGTTAGGTAAGGGTTTACAATTGAATTAAGCAAGGCCGCAGGAGGGATATATAATGGAAAATCAACAATTATATACAACAGGCGAAATTGCGAAATTAGCTGGAGTAACGATCAGGACTATTAGATATTATGATAGCAGAGGAATCCTCAAACCGTCTACTTATACACAGTCAGGACATCATCTATATACAGAAAAAGATTTATTAGAATTGAGACGAGTATTAGCATTAAAACATTTAGGATTGTCTTTAGGAGAAGCGACAACAGCGGATCATAGCAATTTTAGTAAAGAAGAAATGGTTAATGCTTTACAAATTCAAAAAACAATTATTCAGAATAAAATTCACTCAATGAAGACCTTGTTAGATACTATTGTCGTAACTGAAAAAAGTATTGAAGAAACCAGTGAACTAGATTGGAGCAAGATTATTGATGTTATTCAGCTCCTAGTAAGTGAAAAGGAGTTACGTCAAAAATACCGGGATCTTTCCAATTTAAATGCTGAGATGAAATTAATTGATCGCTTTAGTTTAGAACAAAATGGATGGTACCGCTGGGTTTATGAACAATTGAAGTTGCAAGATCAAAGTTAGGTTTTAGAAATTGGATGTGGGAATGGAGCGCTATGGTCTAAAAATATGGATCAAATTCCATATCATCTTAATGTAACCTTAACTGAAGAGTGTGAGGATATGTTGAAAAATTCACAACAAAATATTGGAAATAATTTTCCTAGATTTAAGTTTAAAAAAATCAATCTTAATCAACTTCCATTTCCTGAGGAGAGTTTTGATGTCATTGTCGCGAATCACATTCTATTTTACGTGAAGAATATAGATGAAGTATTAGCAGAAATTTTTCGCGTTTTAAAAACAAATGGTCATTTTTATTGCTCCACTATGGGTTGTCATCGTTTACAGGAATTAGAGGAATTTGTGAAAGCGTTCGATTCAAAGATTGTCTATTCTAAAGGTAAGCTCCTTCAAAATTTTGATTTTGAAAAAGGAGAGCTGGCATTATTAGAGCATTTCAATCAAGTGAGCCATAAAAAACATACAGAAAAACTCCTGATTTACGAAAGCGAAGGATTTTTAGAGTATGTCTATTCTGTTCCAGGAAATATTTTAGATATTGTTGAAAAGAAAAAAATAGATTTCGAAAGCTATGTGAAGCAAGCTATTAATCAAGAAAGTAATAAGATGCTATCTACTTCAAGTGTTAATGTTTTATTTAAAGCAATTAAGGTATAATAAGTATGTCATTAAAATCTCTTAATTTAAAAAATAGGAGGATGTCATATGGGAATTAATGTACAAAGTGAAATCAAACCGTTAAAAAAGGTGCTTCTTCATCGACCAGGATCAGAGTTAGAAAATTTGACACCTGAGCACTTAGATCGATTATTATTTGATGATATTCCGTATTTAGAGGTAGCTCAGCAAGAACATGATGCCTTTGCCCAAGTTTTACAGGATAATGGAGTTGAAGTCGTTTATTTACACAAATTAGTAGCTGAAGTTATGGATAGCCCCGAGATTAAAGACTTATTTTTACACCAGTTTATTGAAGAGGCTGGTATTAAAATGGATTCACTTAAAGAGAAGGTTTATGTCTTTTTAAATGACATAAAAGATAATGAAGCGTTTATTAAGAAAACCATGGCTGGAATAAACAAACATGAATTACCTTTATCTGCAAAAAATTATTTGGCGGACTATGTAAAGGATGATTATCCATTTGTCGTTGATCCCATGCCGAATTTATACTTCACTCGAGATCCTTTTGCAAGTATCGGGAATACCGTGAGTTTAAACAGAATGTTTTCAGAAACCAGAGGTCGAGAAACAATTTACGGAGAGTATATCTTTAATTATCATCCAGATTATAAAAATATCCAAAAAGTTTATGAACGAGATTTTGAGTTTTTTATTGAGGGAGGAGATATTTTAAATATTAATGAAAAAGTGCTGGCAGTTGGGATTTCCCAAAGAACAGAAGCTAGTGCCATTGAGCGATTAGCACAGCAATTATTTTATAAGGCGAAAGATAGTACAATAGAAACGATTTTAGCCTTTAATATTCCGAAGACGCGAGCCTATATGCACTTAGATACAGTATTTACTCAGTTAGATTACGATAAGTTTACGATACATCCTCAGATACAAGAACCATTAGAGATATTCGAAATCACTAAAGGATTAGAAGGACGTTTAAACTTAGTAAAAATGGAGTTAACTTTGGAAGAAATTTTGTCTAAACATCTCGGATGTAAAGTGACCTTAATTCCTTGTGGAAATGGAGATTATGTAACTTCTCAACGGGAGCAATGGAATGATGGTTCTAATACCTTGTGTATTAAGCCTGGTGAAGTGATTGTTTATTCTAGAAATTATGTGACTAATCGATTATTAGAGAAACATGGGATTAAAGTGCATGTTATTCCGTCAAGTGAATTATCTCGTGGTCGAGGTGGACCAAGATGTATGTCCATGCCATTAATCCGTAAGTAAAGTTTAATATAATTTAAATAAGGGGGCTTATACGATGGCAGTTAATTTAAGAGGACGTTCATTTTTAAAATTATTAGATTTTACAACGGAAGAGATTCGTTACTTACTAGATTTATCGAGGAATCTTAAAGATTTAAAGCGGGCTGGTGTTACCAATCACACATTAAAAGGAAAAAATATTGTATTGCCTTTTGAAAAAGACTCCACACGAACTCGTTGTGCTTTTGAAGTAGGGGCTATGGATTTAGGAATGGGTGTTACTTACTTAGGTCCAACAGGTTCACAAATGGGAAAAAAAGAATCTATTGCTGATACAGCTCGTGTTTTAGGAAGAATGTACGATGGGATTGAGTATCGAGGATTTTCTCAGGATATTGTCGAGGAACTTGCAAAGTATGCAGGAGTTCCTGTATGGAATGGTTTAACGGCTCAATTTCATCCCACACAAATGATAGCTGATTTACTAACAATTGAAGAGAAATTTGGTCACTTAAAAGGAATTAACTTCGTTTATTTAGGCGATGCTCGAAATAATATGGGGAATTCTTTAATGATTGCTTGTGCTAAAATGGGCTTGAATTTTACAGCTTGTGCCCCGGAAGAACTTTTCCCAGCACCAGAATTAGTAACAGTCTGCCAAAAAATGGCGGAGTTTACGGGAGCCACTATAACGTTGACTGAAGATGTAATGGCAGGAACTCGAAATGCAGATGTTTTATATACAGATGTTGGGGGAACCGGCAGCAGTTTGGGAGGCAAGAATTAAGCAACTTAAACCTTATCAAGTTAAACAAACTATTTTAGAGAATGCACAGCAGGAAGGGATTTTTATGCACTGCTTACCAGCCTTTCATGATTTGAAAACGACTGTTGGCCAAGAAATTTATGAAAAATTTGGCTTAACAGAGATGGAAGTCACTGATCAAGTTTTTGAATCGAAACAATCAGTATTTTGATCAAGCAGAAAACCGAATGCATACTATTAAGGCAATTATGGCAGCAACAATCGGACAATAATTTCTTCTTTAGAAGCTGTTCTAAGACTCGCACCTTTATGTAAAGAAATTTGGCAAGCCCTCATAAAAACTTAGGTTTTGATATTCCAGTAATCTTTACACTTGATATGGGGGCTTTATATTTTAGTAGGGCTTATATAATTGATCTCGATTCTTCCAGTTTTTAATTTTCGGAGGTGTTTGATTATGGCAAAGTTAGTCATTGCTTTAGGGGGAAATGCTTTGGGAAATAACCCAGAAGAGCAATTAGAACTAGTTAAAACAAAGCTAAGACCATTGTGGATTTAGTTGATGAAGGTTATCAGGTTATTGTCGGTCATGGAAATGGTCCCCAGGTAGGTGCCATTAATTTAGCTTTAGAGTTTGCGGCTAATGAAGGAGCCAACACACCGTTAGTTCCTTTTGCTGAGTGCGGTGCCATGATCCAGGGCTATATTGGCTATCATCTTCAGCAATCTATCTATAATGAATTAAAATACCGCGATCTAAAAAAAGAGGTAGTCACTCTAATTACAGAAGTTGTGGTGGATAAAGATGATTCAGCTTTTACGCAGTTAACAAAACCGATAGGTGCCTTTTATACGAAAGCTCAAGCTGAACAAATTGAGCGATTAGAGTCGTAGCTTCACCTCAACCACAAAAAATTGTTGAATTAAAAACCATTAAAAAATTAATAGCTCAAGATAATATTGTAATTACAGTCGGAGGCGGAGGAATTCCTGTTATTGAAGAACAAGATGGGCAATTATCAGGAGTAGCTGCTGTTATTGATAAAGATAAATCTTGTGCCAAATTAGCACAAGATTTAGAGGCGGAAATGCTCGTTATTTTAACAGCCGTCGAACAAGTTTATATTCATTACAATAAACCGAACGAGAGAGCATTAACTTCGATGAATGTAGATGAGGCCCAGGCCTATATTGAGGCTGGACATTTTGCTAAAGGCTCTATGTTACCGAAAGTGGAAGCCTGTTTAGAGTTTGTAAAAGCAACTCCCAATGGAATAGCAGTCATTACTTCCCTTGAGAAAGCAAAATCAGCTTTACGTGGTGAAACTGGAACGATTATCAAGTTGTAAGTTTTTAGTCTTAACCCCTTAGAGAAACTGTTTCGGAGGTTGCCATAAGCATTTTCTCATAACTCTATAAAAATAGGGAGGAATGCCGTTTTGCCAAAACAAGCAACTTTATAAAGGTCATTGTCATTAAAAGACTTAGGACTAACCTTTATAAGTTTATGGCAGCGGAAATTAAATGAGTAAAAACAAGATAGCTAAATTTAAGTTACCGACAGCTTATACTGTTTTATTAATCTTAATGATTGTTATTGCTTTAATTACTCAGTTTGTCCCTGCGGTTAAAAATATTCAGCTTGCAGACTTAGTCATGGCTCCAATTAATGGAATGATTGGTGTTCGAGACGTGGAGTTACATCAATCGGTTAATGATGCCATGTCCAGTGGTGGCATTTATGAAGCCCTCGATATACTTCACCAAGCTGAAGGACCTATGATTGATGTCTGGAATCAAGGGCAGCTTGGAGGGGCAATCGACGTCGCTTTATTTGTCATTATTGTAGGTGGCTTCTTAGGGGTTGTAGCGAAGACAGGAGCTCTTGAAGCAGGAATTGGAGCTTTAGTTACAAAGCTAAAAGGGAAAGAAATATTATTAATTCCAGTTCTGATGTTTATTTTTTCTTTAGGTGGGACTACCTATGGAATGGCAGAGGAAACGTTAGCCTTTTATGCGTTAATTACGGTAACGATGATTAAAGCAGGATTCGACCCATTAGTAGGAACAGCCATCATTATGGTCGGAGCAGGGGTTGGTGTCCTTGGATCGACTATTAATCCATTTGCTACAGGAGCCGCTGTTTCTGCAGCAGAAGCAGTAGGAACAACTATTAATCAAGGGACGGTTATTGCTATTGGGACTACTTTATGGTTGACGACCTTAGGAATTAGTATTTGGTATGTGATGAGGTATGCCAAAAAAGTTCATCATAATCGTGGCAATAGTCTCTTATCAACAGCTGAATTAGAAGCAGCCGATAAAGCATTTGCCGTTGATAACGAAGAAATTGTGGTCTTAACAGCTAAACGAGCCATAACCTTGGGAATCTTTATTTTTTCATTTTTGATTATGATGATGGGCGTTATTCCATGGAATGATTTTGGCATTACTTTATTTGACAATACAGCTTGGCTTAATGGATCACCTTTGGGTTGGTGGTGGTTCCCTGAATTAACCATTTGGTTTTTCTTAATGGCTGTTGCTGCAGGGCTTATTTATAGATTATCGGAGAAAGAATTAGTAGAGTCTTTTATTACAGGTGCTTCAGAAATGGTGGGTGTGGCCTTAATTATTGGAATTTCTCGGGGAATTTCCTTTATGATGGTGAATTCTGGATTGGATTTGTATATTTTGGAACAGGCTGCTACTGCTTTAGAGGGAGTTTCAGGAGCAGTATTCGCTAATATGTCTTATATCATTTATATTGGCTTAACGTTCTTAATTCCATCTACTTCAGGTCTAGCCTCCGTTTCAATTCCTATTTTTGCACCCTTAGCAGAACGTCTAGGGATTGCTCCAGAAATTATCATTGGATCTTTCTTGGCAGGTTCAGGAATTGTAAATATAGTAACACCTACATTTGGAGTTGTTATGGGGGGACTAGCAATTTCCAAAGTAGAGTATGGCAGTTGGCTAAAATTTGTTAGTAAATTATTGGTATTATTGTTTATAGCATCAATTATTGTCTTAACGATTGTTTCTTTTATTTTAGGATAATATTTAATCACTAATTAATAATGGTTTTCTATACGGTATGGAAAGAAAAATAGAACTTCTTTATTTGGCACCCGGATTTATCAAACCCCACCAAAAAATTGAAGTGCTTTTCAAGAGGGAGGAATTGGATGATTAAAATTCGTGGCAATGGTGAAGCGGCAATGGCACCCGATGCAGTGGAAATTCAATTTATTTTAGAACGGCGAGATCGTCATTATGAGCAAGTCGTTCAGGCAAGTCATCAGCAGTTAGAACAATTAGCATCTTGCTTAGCAGGAGAAGGCACTTTATTGACAACTAATTTTACAGTAGATACAGAGTTAGAGACAGTTAAAAGTCCTAACGGTGAGTTTACTAACGTGGTTCGTGGCTATGTGGCACGTCATTATTTGACTTTAGAGCTCAATTTAAATCCAGACGTTTTAGATCGCGTTCTACAAAAAATTAGTCAGTGCCAGGCACAGCCATTGTTGACCATCCGATATAAGGTCAAGGACTCCCAGCATTTAATGAATTTGGCGTTACAAGCAGCTTTTAAAGATGCTCTTATGAAAGCTAATGTTTTGGCAGAGGCATCAGGCGTTAAATTAGGGACGATTTTGGAAATAAATCATGAAGAATTTTCAGTATTTCGTGGGTTTTCTACGACAACTGCTGAAGTTCAGCCGGCAGAAATCTCTACTCAGACATGGGTTTTAGTGACCTGGGAGTTAATTTAGGCAACTATATTTTTGGGGGTACTGGAAGGTTGGAAAGGTTTTGAGGTAGATGTATATACGAAAAATTAGAAGTGTGGTATTATGGTCTTATTATTTAATGAAGGAGTGGAACTAATGGTTAATGAACAACGACTCGTCGATGAATTTCTAGGATTAGTGCAAGTTGATTCAGAATCCAAATCTGAGGCAGCTATTGCAAAAGTGTTAAAAGAAAAATTTACGGCGTTAGATGTAGAAGTATTTGAAGATGATTCTCCAACTCGTACAGGACAAGAAGCAGGAAATTTAATATGTACATTAAAAGGTAATAAACCTGGAGCCAGACCTATTTATTTCACTTGCCATATGGATACAGTTAATCCTGGTAAAGGCGTTAAGCCAACTATTAAAGATGGAGTTATAGCCACTGATGAGACAACGATTTTAGGAGCAGACGATAAAGCTGGAATTGCTGCGCTCTTAGAAGCAGTTCGTGTTTTAAAGGAAAATGAGATAAGCCATGGGGATATTCAGTTTATTATAACGGTTAGTGAAGAAATCGGTTTAGTTGGCTCGGGGGCTATGGATTCAAGTTTATTAAATGCTGAGTTCGGTTATGCCATAGACAGTAGTGGATCTGTTGGAGAAATCATTGTAGCGGCACCAACCCAAGCAAAAATTGTTGCTAAAGTTTACGGAAAAACAGCTCATGCTGGAGTTGAACCGGAAAAAGGAATTTCAGCAATTACCATTGCAGCAAATGCTATTGCAAATATGCCATTAGGGCGGATTGATGAAGAATTAACTGCGAATATTGGCACAATTAATGGAGGTACGGCAACTAACGTGGTCTGCGACTATGTAGAAGTTGTAGCAGAGGCTCGTGGACTAGTGGCAGAAAAAATGGAAAAGCAAGCTCAACTTATGAAAGAAGCCTTTGAAAAGGCAGCTGTTGAAATGGGTGGAAAAGCCGATGTTGAAGTTACTGTTTTATATGCTGGATATAAATTAGGTCATGGCGATCAAGTGGTTGAAGTCGCCAAGCGCGCAGCACAAAAGATTGGGCTTAAACCAAAGTTAATGAAAAGCGGTGGCGGAAGCGATGCTAACGTCTTCTCGGGATTTGGAATCCCAACGGTTAATTTAGCTGTTGGTTACGAAGATATCCATACTATAAACGAAAAAATGCCCATAAGTGAACTTGTGAAAATAACAGAGATGATAGTAGCTGTTATTGAAACGGCAACAGAATAGAAGATTAAATTAAACCTAGTGGCTAGTTTGTACCAGCTTTCTAGGTTTTTATATGATAAAGATGACTCTTAATTAGATATCCTTAGCTTGCAGTTAAAAAATAAGAAAAACACCGTGAGTAAGCGTTGACATCTGATCGGAGCTAGGTTAAACTAAGGATAGGCTACCGGAAATATTAAGTTTAACTGATTACTGTTCTATTAGAAGCAGCAGTGTTAAAGGACTTCTCATTTGGAGTAAAATGATGTTAGGTTTAAAAAGGCTGATTTAGAAGTTCATTAAAACAGATTAATATTTGAAAACCTTTAAGCTAGCTCCATTCATAAAAGCTGTCAGTTTTTATGAATGGAGCTAGCGAAACTATGCTTCATTAATAGAGAGTATCCTTAATGGGCACGATTTTTATTATAACTCACTGCAGTTTAAAAAGTTATTTCAGTCAACTTATATAAGGCTCAGCTATGTTAAACGAGTACTAAACAAATTTTAGAATCTTGTAAACATAAAACCTCAGAAAGGCAGGAATTGACCTATGAAAGTAGCATTAATTGCTCATGATAAGAAAAAAGATAACTTAGTGACATTTGTTAAAGTAAATGAAGAGTTGTTTAAAACGTTTGAATTAATTTCAACTGGAACAACAGGAATTAAAATTATGGAAAATACGAATTTAAACATCCAACGAGTTCATTCCGGCCCACTAGGTGGTGACCAAGAGATTGGGGCACTTATCCCCAATGGAAATATTGATGGAATCTTCTTCTTTCGAGATCCATTAACGGCCCAACCCCATGAACCTGACGTGAATGCTTTGCTTCGCTTATGCGATGTATACGATATTCCAGTGGCAACTAATATCAAATCAGCAAATGCCATCTTAAATTATTTAATAGAAAAAAACTCAAATCTTAAACCCATCCCCTTAGAAACATTATAAAATTAAACGGAATTCTATTAACAAGCTTAGGGACAAATTAGGCTAAAAATCTTTGGTGGCTATTTTTTAAACCGATATTGTTAGATGCAATCAAGAGAAGAGATTAACTAGCAATTAATGACAACTAAGTTTTGCAAAACCTCATTCTTCATCAAAAAAAGTTAGCAATTACTAGGGGAAATCCCCTGTATTGCTTTTTTTCCATTATAAATCTATTTTTTAAGAAAGAATAAAAACAAGGTAGTAGTGGCTTGTATTTCCATACCTAAAAGTCCGACCAAATTTTATTTATGAACATGAGATTTTATGATACGTATGACTTTAAGCACCTTCTTTAAATAGAAAGTTATTACATTTTCCACATCAACACCATAAGATTCAACGGTATCTTCACTTTCCTTTCGGCACAAACCAATCCTATAGGGATGAAAACTGACTGATTGGTAGTGAGGGCCTATCTAACTAGCATGAGAAATCCTCGTAAAAGTAATCATTGATAATTTAATTGTACTTGAAGATAAAGAAAACTCCAACACTTCTTTTCGAAATGTTGGAGTTTGTGTTGTTTTGGTAAGACCCCACGTAAGTAAAAGCCTATTTTAAAAGCGAATTAGTTTTAGTTGTTACTATTCGAAATAAACAGATGAAAATTTGTAATGAGCATTGGGATTAACAACAAAGCCTGCCACATTATTTTGAGTACCTATAGTTGCTTCTCCTACATTAATGGGTACCCAAGGTGCATCTTCAACAAGAATTTCTTGAACTTCAAAATAATAGTCCTGGCGTGTTGCTTCATCTGTCGTTGATCGTCCTAAATCTAATAATTCATCTACTCGATCATTAGCATAGAATGTGCGGTTTCCAGCAGCTCCAGACTCGTTAGAGTGGAAAAGTGAATATAGACCATAATCAGCATCACCTGTCACCGATGTCCATCCTAAAAGAAATAAATCATGATTTCCTT
>Ga0153974_1000106_pt1 | contig 19863 bp, 15 predicted proteins | sample TSGA058MetaG_FD_104741 | JGI IMG/M metagenome (GOLD analysis project Ga0153974, IMG submission 104741) | Attine ant fungus gardens microbial communities from Georgia, USA - TSGA058 MetaG | ecosystem: Host-associated > Fungi > Mycelium > Unclassified | place: USA: Georgia, Yuchi Wildlife... | reverse complement strand
TACAGACACAGATAAGGAATACCCCATGTCAGACCGTCTACATAATGACGTGGATCCGATTGAAACTCGCGACTGGCTACAGGCGATTGAATCGGTCATCCGTGAAGAAGGTGTTGAACGCGCCCAATATTTGATTGATCAAGTATTGAATGCGGCTCGCAATGGTGGTGTAAACATAGCCTCTGGTTCCGCGATCAAAGACTACATTAACACTATCCCAACGGAAGAAGAGCCTACCTATCCGGGTAATACCAGTTTAGAACGCCGTATCCGTTCAGCAATTCGCTGGAATGCGATCATGACAGTTTTACGTGCGTCTAAAAAAGATTTGGAACTGGGTGGCCACATGGCCTCTTTCCAATCTTCCGCCACCATTTATGAAGTTTGCTTCAACCACTTCTTCCGTGCGCGTACCGAAAAAGATGGCGGTGACTTAGTTTACTTCCAAGGCCACATCTCTCCTGGAGTCTATGCTCGCGCTTTCCTCGAAGGTCGTCTGACCGAAGAGCAAATGAACAATTTCCGTCAAGAAGTTGATGGTAAAGGGCTTTCATCCTACCCGCACCCTAAATTAATGCCTGATTTCTGGCAGTTCCCTACGGTATCAATGGGCCTGGGACCATTAGGCGCTATCTATCAAGCTAAGTTCTTAAAATACCTTGAACATCGCGGCTTAAAAGAGACGTCAGCGCAAACCGTCTATGCCTTCCTAGGTGATGGCGAGATGGATGAGCCTGAATCTAAAGGTGCGATCACCATCGCGACACGCGAAAAATTAGACAACTTAGTCTTTGTGATTAACTGTAACTTACAGCGTCTCGATGGTCCGGTTACAGGTAACGGTAAGATCATCAATGAACTAGAAGGGATCTTCGGTGGCGCTGGCTGGGAAGTGATCAAGGTGATCTGGGGCGGTCGCTGGGACGAGCTGCTGCGTAAAGATACTAGCGGTAAGTTGATCCAACTGATGAATGAAACCGTGGATGGTGATTACCAAACCTTTAAATCTCGAGATGGCGCTTACGTGCGTGAGCACTTCTTCGGTCGTTATCCAGAAACCGCTGCATTAGTGAAAGATATGTCGGATGAAGAGATTTGGTCTCTGAACCGTGGCGGCCACGATCCGAAGAAAATCTACGCAGCCTTTAAAAAAGCGCAAGATACTAAGGATAAGCCTGTTGTGATCCTTGCTCATACCGTGAAAGGTTATGGGATGGGTGAGACTGCTGAAGGTAAAAACATCGCTCACCAAGTGAAGAAAATGAACATGGAAGGCGTGCGTTACATTCGTGACCGCTTCAATGTTCCTGTCACCGATGAGAACCTAGAGAAGCTTCCTTATGTGACCTTCTCTGAAGAGTCTGAAGAGTACAAATATCTGCATAAACAACGCGAGAACCTAGGCGGTTACCTGCCAACGCGTCAAGCAGAGTTTACTGAAAAGCTGGAGATGCCAGCCTTAAGCGAATTCCAATCCTTATTGGAAGAGCAGAATAAAGAGATTTCAACTACTATCGCCTTCGTTCGTGCGTTGAATGTAATGTTGAAAAATAAATCGATTAAAGAACGCCTTGTCCCAATTCTTGCCGATGAAGCGCGTACTTTCGGTATGGAAGGCCTCTTCCGTCAGATCGGTATTTACAGCCCAAATGGTCAGCAATATACGCCACAAGACCGTGAGCAAGTGGCTTACTACAAAGAAGACGAAAAAGGACAGATCCTACAAGAAGGTATCAATGAATTGGGCGCTGGTGCATCGTGGTTAGCGGCAGCGACCTCTTATAGCACTAACAACTTACCGATGATCCCGTTCTATATCTACTACTCAATGTTTGGATTCCAACGTATCGGTGATCTGTGCTGGGCCGCGGGTGACCAACAAGCACGTGGTTTCTTAATCGGTGGAACATCAGGTCGTACGACCTTGAACGGCGAAGGTTTGCAGCATGAAGATGGTCACAGCCATATTCAATCGCTGACCATTCCTAACTGTATCTCTTACGATCCGGCCTATGCCTATGAAGTTGCAGTCATTATGCAAGATGGCTTAGAGCGTATGTATGGTCAATCACAAGAGAACGTCTACTACTACATTACGACCCTCAACGAAAACTACCATATGCCAGCCATGCCAGAAGGCGCCGAAGAAGGTATTCGTAAAGGTATCTACAAGCTTGATACGTTAGAAGGTGGTAAAGGTAAAGTTCAGTTACTGGGCTCAGGCGCGATTCTTCGCCATGTACGTGAAGCAGCGAAAATTTTGTCAGAAGAGTATGGTGTCGGCTCTGATGTGTATAGCGTGACCTCCTTTACCGAGTTGGCGCGTGACGGTCAAGACTGTGAGCGTTGGAATATGTTACACCCAGCGGAAGAACCTCGCGTACCGTACATCTCTCAAGTTCTGAGTGATGCGCCAGCGGTTGCCTCAACCGATTACATGAAACTGTTTGCTGAACAAGTACGCACCTATGTGCCAGCAAGTGACTATCGTGTATTAGGTACCGATGGCTTTGGTCGTTCAGATAGCCGCGAAAACTTACGTCATCACTTTGAAGTTGATGCCTCCTATGTCGTCGTCGCGGCATTGGGTGAATTAGCAAAACGTGGCGAAGTTGATAAGCAAGTCGTTGTCGACGCGATTAAGAAATTCAATATTGACGCAGACAAAGTCAATCCACGTCTGGCGTAAGAGGTAAAAGTAGATGTCAATTGAGATCAAAGTTCCAGATATCGGTTCAGACGAAGTTGAAGTCACCGAGATTTTGGTCAAGGTCGGAGACAAGGTTGAAGTCGAACAGTCTCTGCTTACCGTTGAAGGCGATAAGGCTTCAATGGAAGTGCCTTCACCTCAAGCAGGCGTGATTAAAGAGATTAAGGTTTCGACAGGCGATAAAGTCGAAACGGGATCGCTAATCATGATCTTCGAAAGCGAAGAAACGGCAGCAGCAGCCCCTGAAGCGGCTCAACCGGCTGCAGAAAAAGCCTCCGCTCCGGCGGCGGCTTCTGCTTCGGTAAAAGACGTGATGGTGCCAGATATCGGTGGTGACGAAGTGGAAGTCACTGAGATCTTGGTTAAGGTCGGCGATACCGTTGAGCTTGAGCAGTCGCTACTCACTGTTGAAGGTGATAAAGCGTCAATGGAAGTCCCTGCGCCTTCTGCTGGAAAAGTTAAAGAAATTAAAGTCAGCACTGGCGATAAAGTGAATACCGGCTCGTTAATTATGACCTTCGAGGTCGCGGGTGACGCGTCAGCTGCTGCTAGCGCACCTTCTACGCATGAAGAGTCTGCTCCAGCAGCGGCGAGCAAGGGGTCTGCTAACCAAGTCGTTAATGTCCCAGATATCGGTGGTGATGAAGTCGAAGTCACTGAGATTCTAGTGAAAGTGGGTGATAAAGTTGCACTGGAACAGTCGCTGATTACCGTCGAGGGCGATAAAGCCTCAATGGAAGTTCCAGCACCTTTCGCCGGCACGGTCACCGAAATTCAAGTAGCCGTTGGCGACAAAGTCAGTACTGGTTCTGCCATCATGGTCTTTAGCAGCGACGCACCCGCCGCTGAAAAAGCGCCAGCCCCAGCACCTGAAAAACAGGCCGCCCCAGCCCCAGCTAAGGCTGCACCAGCGGCAACATCTTCCGCTGCCCCGACGGCGAAGGATGAGTTCGCCGAAAATAGCGCTTATGTGCACGCGACACCGGTTATTCGTCGTCTGGCTCGCGAGTTTGGTGTAAACCTAGCCAAAGTAAAAGCGACAGGCCGTAAAGGACGTATCGTTAAAGAAGACGTCCAAGCGTATATCAAAGAGGCGTTGAAACGTGCGGATGCTGCTCCTACTGCGGCAAGTGGTCTTCCGGGAATGTTGCCTTGGCCGAAAGTCGATTTTAGTAAGTTTGGTGAAGTTGAAGAAGTCGAGTTAGGCCGTATTCAGAAAATCTCTGGTGCTAACCTTAGCCGTAACTGGATGGTCATCCCTCATGTGACGCACTTCGATGAGTCGGATATTACTGAGCTAGAAGCTTTCCGTAAGCAACAGAATGTCGAAGCCGATAAACAAAAACTGGACGTAAAAATTACGCCAGTCGTATTTATCATGAAGGCCGTAGCGAAAGCGTTAGAAGCCTATCCGCGTTTCAACAGTTCATTATCGGAAGATGCACAGCGCTTAACCTTAAAGAAATACATCAACATCGGTGTTGCGGTCGATACGCCAAATGGGCTCGTCGTACCAGTATTCCGTGATGTGAATAAGAAAGGAATTATTGAACTTTCTCGTGAACTCATGGAAATCTCTAAGAAGGCTCGTGCGGGTAAACTAACGGCCTCTGATATGCAGGGCGGTTGCTTTACGATTTCAAGCTTAGGCGGTTTAGGTACGACCTCGTTCACGCCAATCGTAAACGCTCCTGAAGTAGCTATTTTGGGTGTGTCAAAATCGTCGATGAAACCTGTTTGGAATGGTAAAGAGTTTGCGCCACGTCTGATGTTGCCACTCTCACTTTCGTTTGACCACCGAGTGATCGATGGCGCCGAAGGCGCACGTTTTATCTCCTACCTTGGTCAAGTACTTGGCGATATTCGTCGTCTCGTGATGTAGTAATTTGAGGTCGGCGCTTGCCGGCCTCAATCTTATTTGGGATTGGGCAGGCTTTTATTGAGAAATAATGCGCTAATCCCCAAAAGAACCAACCTTTACGCAATCCCGTTTGCACAATTTTAACAATTATGTAAACTCTTGCACTACATAGGTTCCGAGACAATAGGCGCATAACGGGTCATGCACTATTTCCTCGGAGAATCGAATAAGAGGTCATGATGAGTACAGAGATTAAAGCCCAAGTTGTGGTACTTGGAGCCGGTCCTGCAGGGTATTCTGCAGCATTTCGCTGCGCCGATTTAGGCTTAGAAACCGTACTGGTTGAGCGTTACAGCACTCTAGGTGGTGTCTGTTTGAATGTCGGTTGTATTCCCTCTAAAGCATTATTACACGTTGCAAAAGTTATCGAAGAAGCGAAAGCACTAGAAGCTCACGGTATCGTTTTCGGAAAACCTGAAACTGATATTGATAAAGTTCGCGCGTGGAAAGATAAGGTTATCGGTCAATTAACCGGTGGTCTTGCCGGGATGGCGAAAGGCCGCAAAGTGACTGTCGTTAATGGACTGGGTAAATTCACTGGCGCTAATACACTGGCAGTTGAAGGCGAAAATGGTACGACCACGATCAATTTCGATAACGCGATCATTGCGGCAGGTTCTCGCCCAATTACCTTACCGTTTATTCCACACGATGATCCTCGTGTATGGGATTCGACTGATGCGCTGGCACTCACTACCGTACCTGAACGTTTATTAGTCATGGGGGGTGGGATCATCGGCCTTGAGATGGGCACGGTTTACCACTCGCTAGGCTCGACAATAGATGTGGTCGAAATGTTCGACCAAGTGATCCCTGCTGCGGATAAAGACGTGGTTAAGGTCTTCACTAAACGTATCAGCAAGCAATTCAATTTAATGCTTGAAACGAAAGTGACCGCTGTTGAAGCGAAAGAAGACGGGATTTATGTGACGATGGAAGGGAAAAAAGCGCCTTCTGAACCACAACGTTATGATGCAGTATTAGTCGCTATTGGCCGCGTACCAAACGGTAAAAACCTTGATGCTGAAAAAGCAGGGGTGAACGTCGACGAACGTGGCTTTATCCGTGTTGATAAGCAACTGCGTACTAACGTACCGCACATCTTCGCCATTGGTGATATTGTAGGCCAACCTATGTTGGCACACAAAGGTGTGCACGAAGGTCATGTTGCCGCCGAAGTGATCGCAGGCAAAAAACACTACTTCGATCCGAAAGTCATTCCATCTATCGCCTACACTGAGCCAGAAGTTGCATGGGTCGGTTTAACCGAAAAAGAAGCTAAAGAACAAGGGATCAGTTACGAAACTGCGACATTCCCTTGGGCCGCATCAGGCCGTGCGATTGCTTCAGACTGCGCAGACGGTATGACTAAGCTGATCTTTGATAAAGAGACACACCGTGTAATCGGTGGCGCAATCGTCGGGACAAATGGTGGCGAGTTGCTGGGCGAAATTGGTCTTGCGATTGAGATGGGTTGTGATGCAGAAGATATCGCGTTGACTATCCATGCTCACCCAACGTTACATGAATCAATTGGTTTGGCAGCGGAAGTCTTCGAAGGAAGCATTACCGATTTGCCTAATCCTAAAGCGAAGAAGAAGTAAGAATTGCTTACTAGAGCTTGATCACAAACCGCGATAACTATCGCGGTTTTTTTTTACTTAACGATACTGAGCGAGTAAGACGAAGCAAAATTAAAATACTCGACAGCGCTCGAAAATAGGCGTTTAGTAACATACTGATTGCAATTTATTGATGTTAGAAATGTGATTACCGCCCTAGGTAAAACGGAATATAGCAGTTGATATTAAGAACCAACGTAAAGATTACCCTTAGAGTTCCGCAGCATGATCGACTAACACCTTGGTATAAAGGGTTATTTTTATCATGGCACTGCTTTTTATTTAGTAGTAATTATGTTGTGTTTTTGTAAACAGATTAACAAAGAATAAAAATACTGCTATTCTCAGTAGGCTAAACCGACCATCAAAAACCTATAAAAAGATGATAATTTATCGGTAGTAGAGGGTTGAAAAGCTATAACAATGTGAGCGAGGAGAATGTCGTGCTAGAAGAATACCGTGAGCACGTTGCTGAACGTGCTGCCCAAGGGATCGTACCTAAACCTTTAGATGCGACTCAAATGGCTGGCCTAGTAGAATTACTCAAAAATCCACCCCTAGGTGAAGAAGAGTTCCTGGTCGACTTGTTAGTTAATCGAGTTCCGCCGGGTGTAGATGAAGCGGCCTATGTTAAAGCTGGTTTCCTTGCAGCCGTGGCAAAAGGCGAAACGACATCTCCCTTAGTATCCCGTGAAAAAGCGACTGAATTGCTGGGAACGATGCAAGGCGGATACAATATTCATCCTTTGATCGAATTGCTGGAAGATGATTCTCTGGCCCCTCTTGCTGCCAAAGCTCTCTCCCATACCCTGTTAATGTTTGATAATTTCTATGACGTTGAGGAAAAAGCGAAAGCGGGTAACACTTACGCGCAGCAAATCCTCGAATCGTGGGCGGAAGCTGAATGGTTCAAAGCACGCCCGCAATTAGCAGAAAAAATTACCGTAACCGTCTTTAAAGTGACGGGCGAAACGAATACGGATGATTTATCCCCCGCGCCGGATGCCTGGTCTCGCCCTGATATTCCTCTCCATGCATTAGCCATGCTGAAAAACGAACGTGAAGGGATAGTGCCGGACGAGCCGGGTAATATCGGTCCAATCAAGCAAATCGAGCAACTGTCTACCCAAGGTTATCCTCTGGCCTATGTCGGGGATGTTGTGGGAACCGGTTCTTCACGTAAATCAGCGACGAACTCCGTATTATGGTTTATGGGAGACGATATCCCGCATGTACCGAATAAGAAGGGTGGTGGGGTCGTATTGGGGACTAAAATCGCTCCGATTTTCTTTAACACTATGGAAGATGCGGGTGCACTACCCATTGAGGTCGATGTCAGCGATCTGAACATGGGTGACGTCATTGATATCTACCCTTACAAGGGGGAAATTTGTCGCCATGATACCAATGAAGTCCTTGTTCGCTTCGAACTTAAAACAGAAGTACTTTTGGACGAAGTCCGTGCGGGTGGGCGTATTCCGCTGATCATTGGTCGAGGTCTAACGACCAAAGCTCGCGAATCGCTCGATTTACCGGTTAGCGACGTATTCCGTAGTGCAAAACCCGTAGAAACCAGTACCCGTGGCTATTCTTTAGCACAAAAAATGGTGGGTCGTGCTTGCGGTGTTGAGGGTATTCGTCCGGGAGAATATTGCGAACCTAAAATGACATCGGTGGGGTCTCAGGATACCACTGGCCCGATGACGCGCGATGAACTTAAAGATCTTGCTTGTTTAGGCTTCTCCGCCGATCTTGTGATGCAGTCATTCTGCCATACGGCGGCTTATCCTAAGCCAGTCGATGTTCAAACTCACCATACGCTACCCGATTTTATCATGAACCGAGGCGGTGTCTCACTACGCCCTGGTGATGGCATTATTCATAGCTGGTTAAACCGTATGCTGCTACCGGACACAGTCGGAACTGGCGGGGACTCACATACGCGCTTCCCTATCGGTATATCGTTCCCTGCGGGATCTGGGCTTGTGGCCTTTGCTGCCGCAACAGGTGTAATGCCTCTTGATATGCCTGAGTCGGTTCTGGTGCGTTTTAAAGGTGAACGTCAGCCGGGTATCACGTTACGTGATCTAGTCCATGCCATTCCCCTCTATGCGATTAAGCAGGGCTTGCTGACTGTCGAGAAGAAAGGTAAGAAGAACGTTTTCTCAGGACGTATTTTAGAGATCGAAGGACTACCCGACTTAAAAGTTGAGCAAGCCTTTGAGCTTTCTGATGCTTCAGCTGAGCGTTCGGCGGCCGGGTGTACGATCAAGTTAGATCAAGCGCCGATCATTGAATACCTCAACTCGAATATTGTCCTACTCAAGTGGATGATCGCGGAAGGTTACGGTGACCGTCGCACGATAGAGCGCCGTATCCAGAACATGGAAAAATGGCTTGCCGATCCACAGCTGCTTGAGGGGGATGCAGACGCCGAGTACGCGGCGATTATTGAAATCGACCTGTCAGAGATTAAAGAACCGATTCTCTGCGCACCGAATGATCCTGATGATGCACGCGTGCTTTCTGATGTTCAGGGTGAGAAGATCGATGAAGTCTTTATCGGCTCCTGTATGACCAATATTGGGCACTTCCGTGCGGCGGGTAAACTGCTGGATAAATTCAAAGGTCAACTACCTACCCGATTATGGGTCGCTCCACCGACTAAGATGGATGCGGCACAACTTACTGAAGAGGGCTACTACAGCATCTTTGGTAAGAGTGGGGCGCGGGTTGAGATCCCTGGCTGCTCACTGTGTATGGGTAACCAAGCGCGGGTTGCAGAAGGGGCTACCGTCGTGTCGACATCGACCCGTAACTTCCCTAACCGTCTAGGTCAAGGTGCTAATGTTTTCTTAGCTTCTGCTGAGCTTGCTGCGGTATCCGCCTTATTGGGTAAATTGCCGACGGCAGACGAGTACCAAGCCTATATGAATGAAGTGGATAAGAGCGCCGAGGATACTTATCGTTACCTCAACTTTGACCGCCTCAATCAATATACATCAAAAGCGGATGAAGTTATTTTTCAAAGCGCGGTGTAATTCATTTCAGGCTATGAAATAATATCTGACCGAAAAGGGGAGCCAATGGCTCCCCTTTTTATCGTTGTAGGGGCGGCACATCCCCAGTCCTGGCGAAAAGAGGAATCATCATGGATTATCAATTTGTAAAAGATATAGAGGGCGGCGTCCGCGTGCAGATGTCGATGGACCATGAAGTGATTGGACAATGGTTCAATGAAGAAGTGAATGCTGATTCAGCACTGCTTGATGCGGTGGTTACGGCTGCAACACAGATTAAGGGCACAGAGCAACAATGGCAACATGTCGGGCGTGAATACACTATTGCGTTGAGTGACGATGAAGTCATGATTCAAGCAAACTTATTGGCGATAAGTGTAGATGAACTGGATGAAGGAATGAGTTACTACGACCAAGAATCCCTCGCGTTTTGTGGTTTCGAGGATTTCTTTGCGTTAGTTGACGCCTATCGCCAATTTAGTGGTCAGTGAGATTGTTTATTCACAAAAGCTAATAGTCCTAAGGTTTTCTCTGCTAACAGATGACACTTTTGTTTGCTATCAACCCGGATACCGCGCAGGTCTTCATAGCTACTTTCACCACGCTGTTGCATATTGAAGCTATTATAGTTACTCAAATTCCAGCCATTGTTGCGTGCGAAATAGATGAGTGCATTGCGGATTTGTGGGTCGGGCAGATCCTGATAGCCGCAATCGTTTTTAAGATAGATAAAGACCGCGGTAAGGTCGGCCATATCATCCGCTTGCGAATCGTCTAAGGCATAGCAATTACTCGATAGCAGTAGAAATAGTGGGAAAAAGAGTATTCTAACTAAGGTTTTCATGAAAATTCTCATCACTGCAAGGTTAAATCAACGTTAGCACAGAATAGGGATGAATGACGACAGGTTTACGCAGAGAACGCTTGACCTTCCCATAGGGGGATAGCGTAACGTCAGAGGCTAAATAATTAGAGGGGATCCGTATGCAACGTCGAGATTTTATCAAGCTCAGCTCACTACTGCTTGGCGCAGGAGCACTGCCTGCATGGAGCCGAGAGGCCTTATCGGGACAGCGACCACTTCTTACCACGCCTAGCTTACTTGAACCCGACCTGCATCAACGCATCGATTTAACCGCTATGGCCGGTACTAGCCAATGGAATAATCACTCGGTATCGACCTGGGGTTATAACGGTAACTATCTAGGACCGGCCATTAAACTTCGACGTAACCAACCTGTTTCTCTGCGCGTTCGTAATCATCTGCCAGTCGATACAACCGTTCACTGGCATGGACTCGTGGTAGGCGGCGAGGTTGATGGCGGCCCGCAAGAAGTTATCCGCGCGGGGGCACAGCGAGAGGTTACCTTTACGCCTGATCAACCTGCAGCGACTTGCTGGTATCACCCTCATCCCCATATGACCTCGGGTTTCCAAGTGGCCAAAGGGCTCGCCGGTATGCTGGTGATTGAAGACGACCACATTAAAACGTTACGTATTCCCTCACAATGGGGCGTTGACGATATTCCCTTAATATTTCAAGATAAAAAATTGACGGATGCCGGTACCGATATCGATTACCAGCTCGACATTATGCATGCGGCTGTAGGGTGGTTTGGCGACATGATGTTGACTAATGGCAACCAATACCCGCAAGTCGCCTTACCGAGCGGTTGGGTACGTTTACGGCTATTAAATGGCTGTAATGCCCGCTCAATGAATTTGGCGCTTAGTCATAACCGACCCTTTTACGTTATCGCTAGTGACGGGGGGCTGTTGGCTGAGCCGGTTAAGGTAGAGCAACTAGAGATGTTACCCGGTGAGCGTTTTGAGGTGATGATAGAGTTAACCGATACTAAGCCTTTTGATCTTGTAACGTTGCCGGTAACACAAATGGGGATGACGCTTCCTCCTTTTGACCAACCTTTGCCCCTATTAAAAATTCTTCCTCTACGTATTGGCGGCGCGACAGAATTGCCCGATCATCTCGCTACATTGCCATCACTGCCCAATACTGATGGGCTGACTCGTCGGCGTATAGGGCTGTCGATGGATAAACAGTTGGATAGTCTTGGGATGCAGCAACTTATGCAGCGATATGGTCATCAAGCAATGGCGGGGATGCCGATGCATCATTCTATGCCGATGACCGACAATCATAAATCTTCTCAGCAACATGGCCACAGCATGTCAACGATGCCGGGAATGTCAAACGCTGTACAAGGCTATGATTTCCGTCAGGGAAATAAGATTAATGGTAGGGCTTACCACATTGGCGATATTGCTTGGCAAAGCCCTCAGGGTCAGTATGAGATTTGGGAGATTAGTGGTGAAGGTGACATGATGTTGCACCCCTTCCATATCCATGGAACACAGTACCGGATTCTAACTGAAAACGATCAGCCTGCCTCGGCGCATCGCCAAGGTTTGAAAGATACCGTTCGTGTTGAGGGAGGGGTGAGTCAAGTTCTGGTCTCATTCCCGCACACCGCCGATAACCAGGCCCCATACATGGCACACTGTCATCTATTGGAACACGAAGATACCGGCATGATGATGAGTTTCACCGTAGGCAAGTAGGGCAAATTAACCAGGATACAGGGTTTTTATCTCGATTAAATTCCCTGCTATACTGCAGCCCCTAAATTTGAGTGATAAATATCTGGGGCGACGCCCCCCACCGATACTGGATATTTACGCTTGGCCGCACAATGAAAACTGAGTAATCTCAGTGAGATAGAGACTATGAAACATACCGTTGAAGTGATGATTTCCGAGCAGGAAATAAAGAACCGTGTTACAGAACTAGGGCAACAGATCACCACCGCCTATCAAGATCGTGGTAGAGATATGGTGTTAGTCGGATTACTACGCGGTTCATTTATGTTTATGGCGGACCTTTGTCGGGCGGTCGACGTTTCTCACGAAGTTGATTTTATCACTGCCTCAAGTTACGGAAAGGGTATGTCTTCAACGCGAGACGTGAAAATACTGAAAGATTTGGATGAAGATATCCGCGGCAAAGATGTCTTGATCGTCGAAGATATTATCGATTCAGGTAATACCTTGAGCAAAGTTCGCGAAATTTTACAATTGCGTGAACCGGCTTCCGTCGCGATCTGTACGTTGTTGGATAAACCTGAGCGTCGTGAAGTTGATGTCACCGTAGAATATGTCGGTTTCTCCATCCCAGATGAGTTCGTCGTCGGTTACGGAATCGACTATGCGCAACGCTATCGTCACCTCCCTTACGTTGGACGAGTCGTTCCCGAGTAATGGGCAAATAGCACAAAGTTTCAGGCCAGCCTTGCTGGCCTGTTCTATAATGGGCAAGGCTCAAGGTTGCCTAGGTATAGTTAAGCGATACACGTCAGGGGATTGATCTGACAACGGTGGCACATCAGTTTTCACTTCATATCGTGAGGGCGCGAGATCCTTAAAAACATTCCTCTCTGTGTACCGTAAAATTTCTCTGTCGTTAATATAAGAGGGAAGATCAACGCTTAAGTATAAATAGGATATCGAAAAGTTTATACCGAGTCGTGGCCAGATTGACCTACGCTTTAGTGTAGCGTTACGAGTATTGGCTGTAGTAATAAGGACTCGCACTCTTCTTTGAGGCTGCTTTAGGGTGGTCGTCCAGATCTATTTATTACCTCTTTTCACCATAAGGTTGAATGAGGACTTTTTAAAATACCCATCTGTCATAAACAGGCGTGGAGTTGATATGAATTATGCACTGGAAATTTCCGGGCTGACAAAAACTTATGGTAATCAAGTTCAAGCGTTAAAAGGGATCGATTTAACGGTGGAAGCAGGGGATTTTTACGCGCTGCTCGGTCCCAACGGAGCAGGGAAGTCGACAACCATAGGAATTATCAGTTCGTTAGTTAATAAATCCTCGGGAACCGTGCGGGTGTTTGGCCATGACCTCGATACTGATAAGGTACGCGCCAAACTCCAGCTTGGCTTAGTCCCGCAAGAGTTCAATTTTAACCCTTTTGAAAGCGTTTTACAGGTAGTCACTAATCAAGCAGGATATTACGGCGTCGAAAAAAAAACCGCCTTAGTCAGAGCAGAAAAATATCTGCGACAGCTCGATTTATGGGAGAAACGCCACCAAAAATCTCGGATGCTATCCGGTGGAATGAAACGACGGTTGATGATTGCTCGTGCCTTAATGCACGAACCTAAGTTACTCATCCTAGATGAACCGACTGCTGGGGTGGATATTGAACTGCGACGTTCAATGTGGGGATTTCTCAAGCAGCTTAATGAGGCGGGTACGACCATCATTCTGACCACGCACTATCTGGAAGAGGCGGAGATGCTATGTCGAAATATTGGCATTATTCAACGTGGTGAATTGGTTGAAAACACCAGTATGAAGGCGTTACTCGCTAAAGTGGTCTCGGAAACCTTTATCCTTGATCTTGCGCCTCACTCTGCCCCTATCGTCTTAGAGGGTTTTCAGTACGAAGTGATTGATGGCACAACCTTAGAAGTTGAAGTGCTACGTGAGCAGGGAATTAACCACGTCTTTAGCCAGCTGTCTGCGCAGAATATTCAAGTATTGAGTATGCGAAACAAGGCAAACCGCTTGGAGGAACTCTTTGTGGATTTAGTCAGTAATACGGGGAAAGAGAATTAATGGCACACTTATATTGGGTAGCACTTAAGCGGCTATGGGCGAAAGAGATCCATCGTTTTGGACGGATTTGGATCCAGACTTTGGTTCCTCCTGTTATTACCATGACGCTCTATTTTATCATCTTCGGCAACTTAATCGGATCGCGGATTGGCGATATGCATGGCTTTACCTATATGCAATTTATCGTCCCTGGGTTGATTATGATGTCGGTGATCACTAACTCCTATGCCAATGTTGCGTCATCATTTTTCAGTGCTAAGTTCCAGCATAATATTGAAGAGTTATTGGTTGCACCAGTACCTACTCACGTGATTATTGCAGGCTATGTCGGCGGGGGCGTTGCACGGGGGATTTGCGTCGGTGCGCTGGTAACCGCTATTTCACTGCTATTTGTACCTTTCCATGTCTTCTACTGGCCGATGGTGGCACTAACCATTTTACTGACGTCAATTGTCTTCTCTTTGGCTGGATTATTAAACGCTGTTTTTGCGCGTAGCTTTGACGATATTAGCTTGATCCCGACCTTTGTCTTAACGCCTCTTACCTATTTAGGTGGTGTCTTTTATTCGCTATCGTTACTGCCACCTTTTTGGCAAGCGGTATCGAAGCTAAACCCTATCGTTTATATGATTAGTGGTTTTCGCTATGGTTTTCTAGGGATCCAAGATGTACCAGTGCCTTTGACGTTAGCAATACTAGTGGTATTTGTAGCGGTATTTTATGCAATTGTTTGGGCATTGATCGAAAGAGGGAAAGGGTTACGCAGTTAACCCCCTCCCACTCAATACTCATAGTGTGAGGGGGAAACGCTTCACACTATGGCAGTGTTACTTGCTGGTTATCGATCAGTCGGGCTTTGCCTAACCACGCAGCCATCAGAATAACGGCTTTACGGCTGTGAGCGGTCAGCGGCGTTAGGGTCTGTGCATCACAGATAGCAATACCATCAGGCTGCCAGCCCTTTTCGGTTAGGCTTACGATAGCACTATCGATAATAGCGGTATACGCTTGTTCACCTTGCTGTAAACGCTCGGCCATCCAGTTCATTGTCTGACTCAACTCAACTGCTTGCAGGCGCTCAGCGGCGGTGAGATAGCCATTACGCGAGCTAAGAGCAAGGCCGTCTTCAGCCCTAACTGTGGGTACGCCAACGATAGTGATGGGATAATTAAGGTCGAGTACCATTTTACGAATAATGGCTAATTGCTGAAAATCTTTCTCGCCAAAACACGCCACATCCGGTTGGACGATATTAAATAACTTACTAACTACCGTGCTCACACCGCGAAAATGACCAGGGCGGCTGGCACCCTCTAGCAGTTCAGAGAGCCCCGGTACATGAACGAAAGATTGCTCGGTAAGCCCAGTCGGGTAGAGAGTATTAGCCGCGGGGGCGAACAATAGATCTGCTTTATCTGAGAGTAATTGCTGATCATTCTCTAACGTACGTGGATAGCGTGCTAAATCATCTGGCCGATCGAACTGCATTGGGTTAACGAAAATCGATACGACGACATAGTCCGCTAACTGCTTTGCTCGCTCTACCAGGGTAATATGCCCTTGATGAAGATTTCCCATGGTCGGGACAAATGCGATGGTTTTACCTTGGCGGCGTAAATCGCGTAATTGCTGTTGTAGGGCAGGGATTTCGTGAAAGGTCTGCATGGAAAGCTATCTATCCTTTAAAACTGTGGGCTAACTCAGGGAAAATACCGTCTTGCACTTGGCGTTGATACTGCGCAACGGCAAGTGCGATCGAGCCAGCATCAGCCAAGAAGTTTTTCGCAAATTTAGGGACATAACCAGAAGTAATACCAATAACATCCTGCATCACAAGAATCTGACCATCGGTATGCGCCCCGGCACCAATCCCGATAACTGGAATGGAAAGTGCTTCGGTAATACGTTTCGCTAGAGAAATAGGCACGCACTCGAGGACCAGTAGTTGCATACCGGCGGCTTCGAGCGTTAGCGCATCATTGAGTAGCTGTTCCGCTTGTTCTTCCGTTTTACCTTGAACCTGATAGCCACCGAAGATATTTACCGATTGAGGGGTTAATCCAAGATGACCGCATACAGGGACTGCGCGCTCCGTAAGATGACGAATGGTATCTGCCAACCATGCTCCACCCTCAATCTTGACCATATTCGCCCCGGCCTGCATAACGCGCGCGGCATTATGGCCTGCTTGTTCAAGGGTAGGGTAGCTCATGAAGGGTAAATCGGTCAGCAGTAGGACGTTTGGCGCACCTTGACGCACATGACGGGTATGGTAGACCATATCCTCTACCGTCACCGGAACCGTAGAGTCGTGGCCTTGAATCGTCATTCCCAAGGAGTCACCGACCAGTAATACCGGAATATCTTGCTCGGCGAACAGACGTGCAAAGCTATAATCGTATGCCGTGAGCGAGGCGAATTTTTTACCTTCGAGTTTCCACTGGCGTAAATTTTTCAGGGTGATAGGAGTCATTATAAAGTCTTGTCAAGAATAACCATGACGCGAAGTTTACAGTAACTCCTTTTAGACGGGAATCCCTGTACCGACTTTAGGCATTACCACAGAGTAATGGTTGCGGTGTCTAATAGGGCCAAGCAGCTTGTTACACTTCCTTTGTCGCCAAGGGAGAGGTCACCCGCCACTTCGGCTAGGGGGACGAGCATAAAAGCTCGGTTGTGCATGTCGTAATGAGGCAGTGTCAATCGATCGCTATTTATGTACTGTTCGCCGAATAGCAGCAGGTCAAGGTCGAGGGTACGCGGTCCCCAGCGTTCATCTTTTCGTTCTCGGCCCTGTTCTAATTCGATTCGTTGGGTATGGTCGAGCAGCGCTAAAGGCGATAGCGCCGTCTCTAACACCACCACCGCATTTAAAAAGTCAGGCTGATCTTGCGGGCCGTAAGGTGGTGTTCGGTAGAAGGAGGAGGTATTAATAAGTGTTGTAGCAGGTAGAGCCGCGAGGGCGGCAATCGCCCTCTGGCACTGATCGAGTGGGTCTCGTAAATTACTTCCAAGTGCAATATAGACACGCGTCATATTAGCTCTCGTTTCGACGCGATGTATTACCTTTAGGGGCACGCTTACGTGGCCTATTGTAGCGGCGACGCTGAGCGGGATCGCTCCCTAAATCTTGTAACATTGTCGCTTGGTCGTTCGCATTCTTAGTCTGAAACTCGGTCCACCACTCGCTCAATCGTTGAAGCTCTGCGGAGGGCTCTACCCCGGCACGTAGGACTAATAGGTCGTAGGCAGCACGGAATTTAGGGTGTTCCATCAATTTCCAAGCGCGTTTACCATGACGGCGGGAGATCCGCAGTTGGAGTGTCCAGATATCGCGGACCATGGTGGTAAAACGTTTAGGAATCGCTATCGCTCGACAGGCTTCATCTAACGTATCGTTCATGGCCAACGAGAAGGCTTCAAAGAAGGGTAGACCGCTCTCTTGAGCGATTTGCTGCGCCTTTTCTTGCAGCGGATACCAGTACATTACTGCAAACAAAAACGCAGGATTAACGCGTCTATCGTTTTGGATGCGGTCATCGGTATTTTTAAGTACCTGGAGTAGGATGCGCTCCATTGGGCTATCGCCACTCTCAGTGAAGTACTGATGGACTAGTGGGAAGAGCGGCTCGAAGAGGTGATATTGACGCAATAACGGATAGGTATGCTCACCGTAACCGGATTGCAGTAATTTTAATGTTTCTTCGAAGAGGCGAGCAGGGGGAATATTCTTTAATAGTCCGGCGAGCTCGCTGATTGGCGCAGCGGTTTCAGGAGCGATGGTCATCCCGAGTTTCGCAGCAAAACGGATCACACGTAGCATCCGCACCGGATCTTCACGGTAACGCGTTTCAGGGTGACCAATCAGTCTGATAATACCTTGTTCTAAGTCGCTTAAACCGTTGACATAGTCGCGGACGGTAAAGTCTGCAGCACTATAGTAAAGACTGTTAATGGTTAAGTCACGGCGCTGGGCATCGTCTTCGATGGTGCCGAAAATATTGTCGCGCAACAGCATACCGTTTTGCCCTTGTTGCGACGTATTGCGATCAACGCTCTCTTCCTGTTCATGATGGCCGCGAAAGGTCGCCACCTCAATAACTTCAGGCCCAAACATGACATGTGCTAAGCGAAAACGGCGACCAACTAATCGGCAGTTACGGAATAACTTGCGCATTTGCTCAGGCGTGGCATTAGTCGTGATATCGAAATCTTTAGGTTTTTTACCCAGAAGAAGGTCACGAACGCCCCCGCCGACCAAGTAAGCCTCGAAACCAGACTTATTCAGACGATGCAGTACCTTCAATGCATTATCACTAATATCTCGGCGAGAGATATTATGTTGATCGCGTGGAATGATCGTTATCGGCGATGGGACGTTTTCTGCAGAGGTGCTCTCCTCGTCACGCGTTAGGATTTTTCGGCAAAAATTAGCGACTCGGGTAAAAATAGTACACCTCAACAATTGAAAAATAGATACGGTTCTAAAATGAGAGGCTAATCATAGCCTGTTGTGAACCATTTTAGAATGTTGTTAACACATCTGTAGTAATGAAAGTGCTATTAATTGGGATTTTTACTCTCTGCCACTGTTGTGTTGCCTGCTGGATCAGCTGCTCAACGCTAAAATCCTGCCACTCATCGTCAACCTCTTGTCCTAGGGCTGCCAAGGCTACTATCAACATTCGCTGTGGCGCTTCATGTGGCAGTGGCGGGGCATGATTTTGTTTAGAGAGCTTATTACCTTCGCGATTCAACGCGAGCGGTAGGTGCAGGTAGTCAGGCGCATTCCATCCTAATTGTTGGAACAGCGCAATTTGTCGAACGGTAGGTTCAATTAAGTCTGCACCACGTACTACTTGCGTTATACCTTGGTCGTGATCGTCCACCGTTACGGCAAGGTTGTAGGCAAATAACCCATCTCGACGATGAATAATAAAATCTTCTTGTGCTAACTGGGGATGACAGTCAACAGTTCCTCGTAACAGATCAGTAAACTGGGTTACGGGAGATTGCTGAAACAAGCGTAATGCTGCCCCTTTTGCACTGTGTTCGGCATTGCGGCATGTACCGAGGTAATACCCCCCCGATTGCTGAATCGCTTTACGGCTGCAGGTACAGTAGTAACTGTGCCTATGCGTGATGAGCCACTCAAGTATTTCTCGATAACGGGCATGATGTTGTGACTGCCAAATAACTGGGCCATCCCATCCTAACCCATAGTGTTCGAGTTGTTGGAGGATACGTTGGGAAGCGCCTGCAATCTCTCGAGGAGGATCGATATCTTCGATACGGACGCGCCACAGGCCGTTTTGCGATTTGGCGTCAAGATAGCTGCCTAGCGCTGCCATTAACGAGCCAAAATGAAGGTCACCTGAGGGGGAGGGCGCAAAGCGTCCAATAATAGGCGTAGAGTGAGTCATAGTAAGAGTAATCGCACAGCCACTCGCTATTAGGCGCCGCGGCCGTGCAATTAGGTATATCCTCGATCAGTGGTAGGGTTAGCCTGCCATCTGTTTTTCGCGAATTTCTGCTAAGGTCTTACAGTCGATACACATATCGGCGGTAGGGCGAGCTTCAAGACGGCGAATGCCGATTTCAACACCACAAGCTTCACAAAAACCGAAGTCGTCATCTTCAACTTTTTTCAGCGTTTTTTCTATTTTCTTAATTAACTTACGTTCACGATCTCGGTTACGCAGTTCCAGACTGAACTCTTCTTCCTGTGTTGCGCGATCGGCCGGGTCAGGAAAGTTAGCCGCTTCGTCTTGCATATGGCTGACGGTACGGTCTACTTCATCCCTGAGTTGATTGCGCCAAGCAACAAGAATTTTCTTGAAGTGTTCCAGCTGGGCTTCGTTCATATACTCTTCGCCCGGTTTCTCCTGATACGGCGCCACCCCAGCGATGGCGAGGATACTTAGAGACGATGTTTTACG
>Ga0153974_1000104_pt1 | contig 19929 bp, 17 predicted proteins | sample TSGA058MetaG_FD_104741 | JGI IMG/M metagenome (GOLD analysis project Ga0153974, IMG submission 104741) | Attine ant fungus gardens microbial communities from Georgia, USA - TSGA058 MetaG | ecosystem: Host-associated > Fungi > Mycelium > Unclassified | place: USA: Georgia, Yuchi Wildlife... | reverse complement strand
CCTGGAACAAAGGGATGCCAAAGCATGGTGTGTGGAAGGGTGATGACGGATGGGTAAAAAATCTCGTTTTTATTTCCAAATTCGTATTAGTAGGGCATAGGGAGGCGATTTGTAAAAAGTACCCTACTTTATTTCTGGTGAAATGTAGGGAAAATGGGTATAATAGTATTAATGCAAATGAAATAGGTGAGGGAGTCAATAAAATAATGGTGAAAAGATAGTATTGATAAAGCGCGAGAGTGTGCGTAAATTTAGGAGGTAGAAAGATGATTTTAGAACAGTTAAATCCACGTGATGTTTTTACTTATTTTGAAGCTTTAACAAAAATTCCTCGTGAATCAGGAAATGAGGCAGAGGTTAGTGATTATTTAGTAGGATTTGCTAAGGGCCTTCAATTAGAGGTGATTCAGGAACCTTGTTATAATGTGATTATTAAAAAGCCAGCAACCCCTGGTTATGAGCAAGCTCCTAGCGTTATTTTACAGGGACATATGGATATGGTTTGTGTAAAAGAAGATGATTTAGACTTTGATTTTGCAACGCAACCCTTGCCAATTGTGGTAGATGGGGACTGGGTTCGAACAGAGGGAACAACTCTTGGAGGCGATAATGGAATTGCGGTGGCAATGGCAATGGCGATTTTAGCAGATCCATCTTTAGAGCATCCGGCGTTAACGGTTTTAATTACAACAGAGGAAGAGACGGGAATGAATGGAGTGTTATCTTTAAATTCGAATCATGTGAGCGGTGATATTTTAATTAATATAGATTCAGATAACGAAGGAGAGGCTTTAGTTTCTTGTGCAGGTGGAGTCAGAAATCTAGTTTCATTACCACTTTCATGGATGGAGACTCCAGAAACAGACAGAGTTGCTTACGAACTCATTATTAGTGGTCTTAAAGGTGGACACTCTGGTGCTGATATTCATAAAGGGCGAGCAAATGCTATTAAATTAATGGGACGACTTCTGGGTGGACTAGAAGGCTTAGACAGTCATATTGCTCACATTAATGGTGGCGATCAAGATAATGCAATTGCCAAAAGAGCAGTGGTACAAATTGTAGTGCCTAAGGATTCAGAGGCAGAATTAGCTAGAGAAGTGTTAGTTTATGAACAAAAGTTTAAACAGGAGTTTTCACAAACTGATGAAAATATCCAGGTTCATTTAGAGAAGATGACTTTACCAGCGCGAGTTTTGACTAGAGATACAACTAAAAAAGTGAGTCAAATTTTACAATTGATTCCTTATGGTCCCCAAACTATGAGTGCTGATATTTTAGGCCTAGTGGAAAGTTCCACGAATCCAGGGGTTCTTAATATGAATGTAGAACAGATAATGATTCATAGTGCCGTGCGCAGTTCTGTTAAGTCTCTTAAAGAGGAAATTAATCAACGTATTCAAGTTCTTGTAGAGTTAGTGGGGGCTAATATGGAGTTGATTTCCGATTATCCTGAATGGACGTATGCTAAAAATTCGAAAATTCGAGAGTTAATGGTTGAGGTTTATCAGCGTTTAACTGGAAAAGAATTAAAAATTTCAGCAATTCATGCTGGGCTTGAATGTGGTTTTTTAGCTGAAAAGTTAGGGGAGATTGATATGATTTCAATTGGCCCTAATCTGGTGGATATTCATACGCCTAAGGAGGCGTTATCGATTTCTTCGACTGCTCGTGTTTATAAATTCTTATGTGAAGTTTTAAAAGCAGTTAAGTAATTAAATTTGAAGTGGGAGTCCGTGAGGACTCCCTCATTTTTGTTTTGGGGCCATTCTAAGATTAGGGCAGGGAAACTTTGGATTAGAGGTAGGAATTTTTTTTGTAAATTGGGTCACACTAAAAGTAAATGATAAAAGAAAGGGAGTTTTGATGATGAATGAATTAGATTTAAAGATATTCCAGTGTCGTTCCGATTTGGCAATCGATGCTGTGGAGCAATTAATTGGTGAAGTTGAGGACCCATCTCAGGAAGGTGTCCGGTTTGATGAGGATGACATTCAAGGTTTAAAGGTGAGTTGCATTGACGTACTGCCTGAAGCATCTGAGCGTGTTGGGAAAAAGCCGGGTCGTTATGTATCCATTGATACGTCGTCAATTGTTTCTCATGAGCGTAATCAATTGACAGTGGCCATGGACGTTTTTGGAGCTCAGTTGGCGGATTTATTAGCTTATAAAGGAGTGGATCAAGAGGCCAAGTGTTTGGTAGTTGGATTAGGAAATGATCAGGTGACACCGGATGCTCTAGGGCCTCTTGTGGCAGATGAGGTTGTGGTTACTCGTCATTTATATGAATTAACGCCTGATGAAGTGGATCGTGATTATCGTGAGGTGAGCGCGCTAGCCCCTGGTGTAATGGGAATGACTGGAATTGAAACTTACGATATTATCGAGTCAGTGGTGAAGAAGACCCAACCTGATTTTTTAGTGGTGGTGGATGCCTTAGCTTCTCGTTCAGTGGAGCGGGTCAATACGATGATTCAAATGACGGATACAGGAATCGCTCCAGGAAGTGGAGTTGGGAATAAGCGTCGAGCAATTGATGAAGATTCCTTAGGGATTCCAGTGATTGCTGTTGGGGTGCCAACGGTTGTTGATGCGATTTCGATTACTAGTGACACCATTGATTTATTATTAAAGCATATAGGTAAGTCGTTAAAAGAGGAAAGCCGAGCTTATAGAAGGTTAGTACCTCATGGAAATGTTCGTCAAGATTATTCAGAGGATGATTTACCACCAATGGAGTTACGTGAAAAGTTTATGGGGCAATTAGGGGTCTTAGACGATACAGAGAAGCGTCAGTTGATTTCTGAAGTTTTAACACCAAGTGGATTTAATATGATTGTGACTCCAAAAGGTGTAGATACAGAGATTCGTGATTTAGCGACGCTTATTTCTAGTGGTCTGAATCGGGCTTTACATCCAAAAATTCAATTTGCTTGATGAAATTCCTATAAAACAACAAGAACTAACAGAGAAGGTTAGGTATAATAGGGAGGATTTGAAATAGGAAATCTAATTTAATATTAAAAACCAAGTTTTGTGTTAGACGTAGTTGATTTTTGGCAGTTTAAAATTCTTACTGTGCCTATAGTCGTAAATGAAATAATTTGTGTTTAAGAATGAAGCTAGATATGTAAAAATTAATGGGTTTCTATATAGGTTAGGTAGCTAGTTATTAGGTGAAATAAAGATTAGCTAGGAGAAGCGGATTGTTGTGAGGGGGGATGAGGCGTGTCACAAATGGTTAAGAAAAAAACACAACTAAAGCGCCGATCAAAGAAGACGAAATTCCAACAAATGCTGGATAGATGGACACCGTATTGTATTGTCGTTTTGTTTATGTATACTCTTTATACGACACAATTTTTTTATTTTTTTTCTCACTCTCAAAGAGAAGCTCATGAAAATCATTTGAGGCAAGAAAGTGAGTTATCATTAATTTTCAATTTTTCAACGCCACAAGATGTGATGGATTTGATGATGAATTTACAAATGTATTTCACTCAGATAATGACGAATATTGACTTAAATCAAATGTACTCCTATCTTCACGATGGATTTGGTTTTAGTGGGAATGTACAAAATGGTGATAAAGTTATAACACCACAACCCACGGAATATCGTTTTGTTAGACGGGAGAATTTTCGTTTTGATGAAGAAGATTTAACGTCCAATCCTCACGAAACACCGGTTTCAGATGAACCATTGGTGTATATATATAATTCTCATCCTACGGAAATGATTGGAACCATTGAAAGTTTGGCCCATATTGAGGGGGAGATGAGTGTTATTGATATGTCCCATCGTATGGCAGAGGAGTTTGAATCTTTTGGTATTAATAGTATTGTTGAAACTCGTTGTTTGCAGACAGAGATGGCAGAACGAGGATTAGGTAGACGGTGGTATGATGCATCGCGAATTTTCCTAGAGGAAACCATTCATCAATACGATTCTTTAGAGTTCTTTTTTGACCTTCATCGGGATGCGATTCCACATAATTTAGCTACTGTGGAATTTGAAGGGAATTCTTATGCGCGAGTCATGATGGTTATTGGTAAAGATAATCCAGAAGGCCATTTAGGAAACTTAGCCATGGCTGAAGCAATTATGAATGAATTAGAGGATCGGGTACCTGGGATTTCTCGTGGGGTAAGACCTCAAGGGGGGCTAGGACACGATGGGATTTATAATCAAGATCTTGGTGATACCGTTCAATTGTTTGAAATCGGTTCTTATGGAACCACTGTTGAGGAGGTTGAGAACACGATTAAAGTTTTAAGTGGTGTTTTAGCAGAGTATATAAAGGACGGCGGTTTTGATTAATTATTGAGCCAGGTGAAGAATTAAAAGAAGTAGACCGGGGTCACTTCCCGATCTATAGGTGAGCCTTTCGTTATCTGCCTACGAAAATCTCGATTTGCATATATGAATACGAAGTTTCCTGGACCACTGACCTGAGTTCAATGCTAAAAACTTTACCCTTTACAACCTAACTAGCCAAGTCTAAGACACCTTGGCGTGGGTTTTCATTGAGATTTTCCTACGAAATAAGTGGATTGCTTTACATCCTGTGCTAGGAACGATGGAAATATACATTGCGCTAGAACATGCGCACCGGAGGAGGAGGAAGATGAAAAAAGGATGGATGGTAACTTTAATGGTAGTTGCTTTCATGATCGGAACTTTATATGGCGCCTCCTCTGGCACACCAACGACGACGCCAGAGGTAACAGCGACTTCGATTCTGGATGAGCAAATCAAACACTATGAACAAGTGATTGCTAGGGGGGAAGAGTTTACCTCGCCTTATAGCGAACAAGTCGTTAATGGAAGTCATAAAAGTCAACTCCCACAACAGGAACCCGAGATGGATAATGGTGTAATACAAGGCACGTCAAATGATACGATGCAAGTATCAGGAATGGGGCATAATGCGGTTTCGAAATTTGGACAAGAGATGGGAAACTTTTTAATGACCCTAGTTAGAGAAATTTTGCGAGGAGTGGTACGCTTTTTTGATCAACTATTAAGTACTTAATAAATCCCTTAATCAAGCATTTTCATGATGGGGGATTTTTTGCGTTTAATCTTTTTGAGTGAGCAGATTTCTCTACAAGCTGTTAACCAGTAGGTGAGACTTAGTTTGTTTAAAGGTGGTCAATATGGTGAAAAATCACAATAATAAGCGGATACTTAAAGTTTTTCTTGTTAGATGGTTGGATTTACAGTAAAATGAAGTGAGGCTCGTCAACTGAGAAGTTGATGTTGAGTTAGACCGATATTAAATTAAAAGGACTCTTCATGTGGTTTCTCAGATATTGGAGAACTAGGAGTACCTTAATGTGAATTAAGGAATTAAGAGTTATTTTATCGAAATGGAGTGAACTTGGTGAGTACCATTAGTACAGAACAAATTAAAGAGCGACAAAAGAGAATTCGCAACTTTTCAATAATAGCCCACATCGATCATGGAAAAACAACACTTTCTGATCGTATTTTGGAGCGAACAAATGCGTTACAATCACGTGAAATGAAAGCTCAGACTTTAGATTCAATGGATTTAGAGCGTGAGCGTGGAATTACAATTAAATTAAATGCAGTACAATTGACGTATGCTGCCAAAGATGGAAATGAGTATATTATGCATCTCATTGATACTCCGGGGCATGTGGATTTTACTTATGAAGTTTCACGTTCGCTAGCAGCATGTGAAGGTGCGGTTTTAGTCGTTGATGCGGCTCAGGGAATTGAGGCGCAAACGTTAGCGAATGTTTATTTAGCTTTAGATAATGATTTAGAAATTTTACCGTTGATAAATAAGATTGATTTACCAAGTGCAGAACCTGAACGTGTGAAGCAAGAAGTAGAAGATATTATTGGATTACCAACGGATGATGCTGTCTTAGCTTCAGCGAAAGCTGGAATTGGAATCGAAGAGATTTTAGAGCAAATCGTTGAAAAGGTTCCAAGTCCTGAAGGAGATCCTGAAGCACCTTTACAGGCGTTAATTTTTGATTCGGTTTATGATCAGTATCGCGGGATTATTGCGTCAATTCGAGTGGTAAGTGGAACGTTGGAAAAAGGTCAAAAAATTCGTATGATGGCAACAAATGCCGAGTATGAAGTAGTAGAAGTTGGGGTTCATACACCTCATGAGAAAATTGTTGACTACTTATCAGTAGGAGATGTTGGATTTGTAAGTGCCTCAATTAAAGATGTTAAAGATGTACGCGTTGGAGATACCATTACTTCGGTAGCTAATCCAGCAATAGAACCTTTAGAAGGTTATCGTAAATTAAATCCAATGGTTTTCTGTGGACTTTATCCAATTGATGCTGCTCAGTATAACGATTTGCGCGATGCATTAGAAAAATTAGTTTTAAATGATTCATCGTTACAATTTGAACCTGAGACCTCTCAAGCTTTAGGATTTGGATTCCGTACCGGATTCTTAGGTTTATTACATATGGATGTTATTCAGGAGCGTATTGAACGTGAATTTAATATTGATTTAATTGCAACGGCGCCATCGGTTATTTATAACGTTCATTTAACAGATGGAACGACGTTAGTAGTGGATAACCCATCACAGATGCCTGAACAACAAATTATTAGGTCCATTGAGGAGCCTTATGTTAAAGCGTCAATTATGACACCTAATGATTATGTAGGTCCAATTATGGAGTTATGTCAGAAAAAACGTGGAAACTTTATTGATATGAAATATTTAGATGATACCCGTGTTCATGTTAATTACGAAATTCCACTAGGAGAGATCGTTTATGACTTCTTTGATCAATTAAAGTCATCAACAAAAGGATATGCTTCTTTTGATTATGAATTAATTGGATACCAGGAGTCAAAACTACTTAAGATGGATATTTTATTAAATAGCGAGATTGTGGATGCTTTAAGCTTAATTGTTCACCGTGATTTTGCTCATGCTCGTGGAAAAGCTATTACTGAAAAATTAAAGGAAATTATTCCGAGACAACAGTTCGAGGTTCCAATTCAAGCGGCTCTTGGTGGAAAGATTGTGGCTCGTTCAACGATTAAAGCTTTACGTAAGAACGTATTAGCTAAGTGTTACGGGGGAGATATTTCTCGTAAGCGTAAGTTACTTGAGAAGCAAAAGGCAGGTAAGAAACGTATGAAGTCTGTGGGGTCAGTTGAGGTGCCGCAGGAGGCATTTATGGCAGTTCTTTCTATGGACGAATAGAAGAAACTCTATAAACCTTATTATTATCACGCTCTTTAGCTTTTATAGGTTAATAAAAAAATCAAAAACTAGAATTGCCTATCATTTATCAACATTAATTGAAGATGGTAGGCGATTTTTTTTACTATTTCATGGTATGCTCGAAAATATCGACTGTTTCAGTCTACATTTTTTTAGTGACCTTAGTGTATGTATCCATTGTGACGGCAATACGGCTATGGCCAAGCCTCACTTGAGCATCTTTCATATTTGCCACCTGCCTCAATCAATAATGTAGCGTGTGTGTGCCTTAAAGAGTGAAAATTAAAGGGAATTCTAATTTTCTTGATGACGGTGCGCGTAGAAGCTTTGATGCTTCCTGGATGGACACATTGACCGTTTTCTTTCGTACATACAAAATCAGTTTCATGAGATAAGGCACCATATTTTTTCTATTCGCGTCTTGCCATGCTTTATGATTTCTTAAAATATTTACTAAAGCATGATCAATTGGAATGATGCGATCAGAAGCCTCAATCCCAATGGATAAACAGCATATTTAAATGCTCCAGCAAAAATACATCTCATAATATCCACTGTCTGCCTTGCAAACCTAGCCTCTTTTTTTACATTGAGGAAGGTTTGCAATTTAGTAGCGTGGATATTTTTTGATTTATACTGACCAAGCGCAGGCTTAATATGATTCTTTATTGTAGCGCAATAATTTTCTTGAGTATTATGTTTTAGATTTTCAAGAACATATTGTTTAAACTATAAATCAAGATAGTCTGCTATACTGATATTACTTTCATCAATAACTAATCCGCATTTTTCATATTCATTAAGATCAATACGAAGCGCTACTTGCGCTTTTTTTTGTGTTACGACCAACACGTTCAATCCTTTTGCTTTTACCTTGTATACTTCCAACTTCAGGAATTTATTGACTTAGAATCCGACAACTATAATCAATTCAATACTGAGAAAAAAAATAATTCGTATCTGAAAAAGTTAGCTGCTTTAGGATACCAAATTGATGAGAATTCAAAGATATCAGAAGCTGGATAAATTATTATTGGGAAAAACACTCCTTCTAAAACATGTAAGAACAAATAATTATTTTCGAAACGCGCCTTTAGTTCGACAGTAATTTATGTCAGATTACCATATTTATCAATAAAAAAATAGATTTCAACAAACATAATTATAATGAAAAATAATTTATATGTTTCTTGTAGGTTGATTTTTATCTATTGTAATCAACCATAAATCGCTTGTTAGTTGGTTTTGTATCGCATATAATAATACTATAAGGTGACAAAAAATCGTGAGGGTTGATAAAATGGAAAAAATCAATTTAGCAAAAATCATCGCCTTAAAGCGACGAGAAAAAGGAGTAACACAAGATGAACTGGCTGCCCATGTGGGTGTTTCTAAAGCTTCAGTTTCGAAATGGGAAACGGGCCTAAGCTACCCTGATATTACCTGCTTACCCATACTAGCGGCTTATTTTGATATTAGCATAGATCAGTTAATGGGGTATTCACAACAGCTAGATAAAGCAGGTATTGATAAACTAATGCAAAGCCTTTCTAAAAATTTTACAGTAGAGCCTTTTGATGAAGCAATGAAGAAATGTGAAACCATGACCAAAAAATATTTTTCCTGTTATCTTCTTCTTGTTAAAATGTCGGGGTTATATTTAAATCATTTGAATTTAGTAACTAGTGAAGAACAGGCGATAGGGATTTTGAATAAAGTAGTCGGATTATGCGAAAGAGCCAAAATAAATAGTAAGGATGCAAATGTAATCTATGAAGCACAATTTATTGAGGCTTGGAGCTATATTGGATTGGGAAACGGCGAAAGAGTCTTGGAAATCCTCGGGGAACCACAACCGCGATTATTGACTGAGTGGAAACTAATTTCACAAGCACATCAAGTTTTAGGTGATATGGACAAGGCTAAGGAATGTTTACAAATTGAAGTATATCAGAGCTTAATGGTCACTTTTGACGCTTTGGTAGAATTGATTCAACTTAATGTCGAAGATTTGGAGAAAGCAGAAAGTACTTTCCTAAGAGCTGAGGGTCTTTTGAAGTTATTTCATTTGAATGTCTTGAATGCCAATAGTGTGGTGCAGTTTTATATAGTAGCTGCTCAAATGTATCTACTTGGAGGCATATCCCAAAAAGCGGTAAAACTTCTTTCGAAGGCAGTTGATGTTTGCATTCATTGGTTACTTCCCGGTACCATGCGTGGCGACGAATTTTTTGACAAGTTAGAGGATTGGCTAGCCGAACATGTAGGAAACGGCTCAAAAAGTGAATCGGCGATTAAGGAAAACATCATGAACGATATTTTGCTAGGTTCAATTTTTGAATCCTTACAGGGAGATTCGGAGTATCTTAAAATTATTCAAAAATTTGAAACATTTATGAAAGAATGACATGGAAAATTAAGTCAGGGGGAATAGTGTGGATGCAATTGTAGTGGAAGGAATAAGTAAAATGTACCAGGAAAAAATGGCTGTTAAGGATATTAGTTTTGCTCTAAAAAAAGGTGAAATATTCGGGTTTCTAGGTCCTAATGGATCTGGAAAAACCACAACAGTAAAAATTTTAAATGGTATGTTATCACCAACTGAAGGATCTTGCAGGGTTTTTGGTATTGATCCCTCAGTAGACCCGGTCCAGATTCATCGAATAGCAGGTGTGGTAACGGAACATGCTCAAATGTATGGAAATATGACCGGTTTAGAAAACCTTGTTTTTTATGGTTCTGCATTTGGAATGAATGTCTTAGATAGTAAAAAAAGAGCTTTACATCTTTTGAGAAAGCTGGATCTCACTAATGCCAAAGATAGAAAACTGGATACTTATTCCACTGGGATGCGGCAGCGACTTTCTTTAGCTAGAGCAATGATGCATCAGCCTAAAATTCTTTTTTTAGACGAGCCGACTTCAGGCTTAGATCCAGAAAGTGCTCAGAGCGTGAACCAAATAATAAAGAGCCTTGCCATGGACGAGGACTGTACGATTTTTTTATGCACCCATCAATTACAGTATGCCCATGAAATTTGCACTTCATATGGTCTAATAAATGAGGGGAGAATGTTGGCCGTCGGCAGCCTAAAGGAACTTCGTACAAAAATTTTCTCAGGATTAACAGTCAGCATTAAATCTGATTATATTCCTATGAAGGCATCAATAGTAAAAACTGGACTTTTGAACTATGAAATAAAGGTACAATCGGAAGCAGAGATTCCAGCTATTATCAAAGAAATAGTGGAGGCGGGTGGCAATATTTATAATGTTTCAAATCGTGAATTATCGCTAGAGGAAATCTACTTTTCATTACTTGAGGGGAAGGGAGGGAATATAAAATGATAAATGACAAACAAAAAGCGATTATTAAAAAAGATGTTAATAATGTGATTTTCAATAAGCAAATATTCCCAACCTTATTAGGGGTCCCCCTCGTATTTTCAGTGATCTTTCCTTTGATTCTTATGGTAGCGATATATTTTACCCAAGATGATTTAGGAGATTTTCAAGGAATGTTGGACATGCTAACTGCTCAGCAACATTTAGATAATTTATTACTAACTGTAATAGGAATTATCATTAATTTCCTTATGCCAACATTTTTCATGATGATACCGATTATCGTAGCTTCGACGACGGCCTCAAGTGCTTTTGTAGGGGAAAAAGAAAAACGAACATTGGAGACCTTATTATATATTCCACTTTCAGTTAGAGAAATTTTTCGAGCAAAAGTATTATCATAGTTTCTGATAAGTCTGCTGGTCACTTACATCTCTTTTTTGGTTATGTTAATCGTTATCAAAATAGCCACTTATTTTATGACGGGGTTTATGATGTTGCCTGGCGTAAATTGGCTGATTACTTTATTACTTGTCTCACCTGCTATTGCTTTGCTGTCGATTATTTTAATAGTTAGAGGATCGGCAAAAGCTCAAACTATTGAGGAATCATATCAGCGCAGTTCGTTTTTAGTATTACCTATCATTCTAATGGTAATCGGGCAGTTCGCTGGTGTCATTTTTATAAGTGCCTGGTTGCTTTTAGGAATTGGGGTGATTTTGGCTATAGTAGCCATCATTTTAATGAAAAATACGTTGAAAAATTTCACCTATGAAATGCTTTTAAAATAAAAAACTATGGGTAGTGTCAAATAACTGATGAAAAAAGTGAGAACTAGAGGCAAACGTTTGAAACTAGACTATTAGACTAACTAAGTCGAAAAAAATTTATACCTTTTTTATGCTCGAAGTTTAAGTTCCTCTGAAAAAGAAGAATTGACCCGTTACTTGTATGAATCAAGTGCAAAAGATTCAAATGTTATTCCAAGTCCTTCGCCATACGATTACGTAGTTTATGATTCAAATGTAGAAAGGGACTTTGCATTGAATTTAGAGAAAGATATTTCAGTTAAATTCTATGCTAAATTACCGAATAAATTTAAAATTGATACGTCCATAGGAAATTACAACCCAGACTGGGCTGTCTTAATTGAAAAAGATGGAGATGACAAACTTTATTTTGTTGAAGTGAAATAATAAATAAAAATAGACGCCACCATTAATTAGACAGTTTTTTTAGGTCATGTAAAATTGAAACTAACATTGATGAAAAAGGAGCTTTAACATGAACCAACCTACACTTGTCGCCCACGCCGAAAATACACAGATTAATTCAAAAATCAGCATGTTTAACTTTATCTTACTAGAAAAAAGAAAGTTGATATTATCTGCGAATTTGATGTTTCCCCTTCCTTATTAGACACGTGGATTAAAAGAGCTACCACAACAGTTTCGTTCAAAGAAAAAGATAATCGAACTTAATTAAAGATGGGCATCACTAATTCACAAAATAGAATATCAAAATAAGATGAATTATGGAGGTGTTTTTAATGCTAATTATTACCTTATTAATGTGTATAATCATGGCAATACTCGCTTTAATTAATTGGAAATTACCTAAAAAAAGTGCTGATCGATGGTTGAGGGTTATCTGTATGACCTTAATTTTAGTATCTACATTTTCACTAATGTTCAATATAAATTTCATAGATGACCCACTCGTTCGGCTATTAATTTCAAATCATGTGGTGTTAGCATTTTCGATAACGTTTTCTGTTTTATTACCGTCTCTTTTTTTCACCACAGATTATCTTCAATATAAAAAAAATAGCAAAGACATTAAAACAATTGAAAAAACTCTAAAAATTGCAATAGTTACACTCGGAGGTTGTTTGATCACAACTTTAGTAATCATTATTAACATCTTCATTTATTTCTACTAAAATCCATCCAATCATTTGATGATTCCACACATTAAACCTGTAAAAAAATATAAAACAGTGATGCTGTAGGAATTTTTTCGTCATAGATGGTCACTATTTTTGATAAAAAGAACAAATCGAGAATTTCCTACAGATATAGCTACTAAAAAAAATCAAATATGGAGAGGCTTTTTATCAGACCCAAATTTTAATACATTGCTCTTTTAGTGTAAGCGTCAAATAAAAAAAAGAATATGAAAGAGCCTCCGTTTGAGTTATCCTAGAGATAAGAAAGAGCGGAGGTTTAAAATGGAATAAGAAGAGACGCTAGAAAAAATATACATCAAGTACGGATGAAACTCTCTTTGGGGAATCGACAGTCTTCTTGTTTTGTGGACGAAAAAAAATCGCTATAAAATATTGAAATTTCTGGACACGTAATTGCATCTTCTCAAATTCAGAACTATTTTACAGCTGGAAACATTGGTAGTATCAATGTTTATGGGCAAAGACAACAATTGAGTGGGAGTAATTATCTTCCAAAAAACTCACTCAATCCACGAATATGTGGTAATATCAATGCTTTCATAGGTTGTTAAACTTGAATAGAAATGAATAAATAAGATAAGTTCGTGGGAACTTGGTGGGAGGTTTCTTTAAAAAATCACCTTCAAGAAAGTTCCCAGGAGCTTTTTTTTGCCGTTTAGAGCATAATTTAAAATCACATTTATTCCTTTAATATCAATGCTTTCAGCACTTTATTATTTACACGAGGAATAACAAATAACGAATTAGAAGAGGCAATGTGTAGTCGCCTAAGTAACTTAGATGAGCATATATCCTTAGAAGAAATACGTGAACTTACTGAGGAAAATTGAAATGGTGTGGGAGTAGATGACTAAGAAGTTACTATGAAAAAATACAGATAAATATACGACAAAAAATGATATAACAATTAATGAGCAAAATTACTTCCAATTAAAATTACCAATTCTTAAAATCTTTAAAGACTTGAACAAAAAAAACATTTATCCAATCTCCATGTATAATTGAGTTCTCAACCACACCAATTAACAGATGTTAGATAAATGTTAACGAAGAATATGTTATCAGAATCACATTCAATTATCAAGTTTTTACAAATGCTTAACCTTGACCAATTTTTGACAAAACCTGAACATTTCAAGTACTTCATGTTTCAGATGCTTTCAGAAAAGTACCATGGCAAAATGTCTGATTTCAAACACGCACATCGGACGAGTTCCGGTCGTTTTCTTAACAATAGTCCAAAGGATGATCAAATTAATTAAAACCGTTGTTCAAGACTATTTGATTGATTGGATTTATAATCATTCCCGCCTAACTCGAAAACCGATTTATGTCATTATTGATGATACAACCTGCATGAAGACAAAGCCTTCGTCACAGGCTGAGAATCCGATTGAAAATTGCGATTGTCATTTTTCACACCTTGAGCGCAGAAGTGTATATGGTCATCAATTTTTCACGGTTATTCTACGCGCGGGGACTTTTCTTTTCCATTTGAAATCTCACCTTATGAAAAAGAAAATCAAAGGAAAGTTCAGTTGGCAAAAGAAATAATCAAACGATTGCCGCGAACACCACATAAAGGATATGTAGAAGCTGATTGTTGGTATACTTCGAAAGAAATGATGAACACCGTGATTGAAGCTGGTTTCATTTACTTGGAAGCTATAAAAACCAACCGTATCATTTTTCCAAAAGGTAATAGACCGAAAGGTGTTCAGATCAAAGAATTTGTAAAGAGTCTAGCTTTGAAGGATCTCGACTTGGTGACGTTGAGAATACCCAATATTTCACCTATACCTATGAAGAAAAATTGAAAAGCGGACATCTTGTTAAGATTGTAATGAGCTGGCCTAAAGTGTCTTTGTAAGCCATGCACTTCGTTGTTTTATAAGTACAGAAACGGCACTCTCACCTAAACAATTGCTTAATTATACTAAACGTTGGATTGTGGAGACTTTTTTCAAGAACACCAAGCAAAAATTTGGTTTTGGGAAGTATCAAATACGTGGCCTAAAAGGAATCAAACGGTTGATGTTAATCATTCAAGTCCTTTATATTCACTTGGTTCGAATGGAAGCGGCGACCTCTGAAAAAATCAGCTACCTTATAAAAGGTGAACAAAAATCTCAGCGCCAAAAACTGGCTCACTTTATCTATCAGCAAGCAAAAGCCGGAATCGAAGAAATCAAAATTTTTGAAGCTTTTAAAATTGCATAGGATAAGTGAATAACCATCAATTGGAATAATTTTCTTTAAAAGGAAAATAGATTCTGTAAAATTGCACATTTATAGGATATAATTAAAGGTAGTATTAGAATTTGAGACAGAAAACAATTGGAGGGGAATAGTATGGCAGTTCTAATGAATATTGCGATTTGTGATGATGAAGAAATAATGACTCGTATTGCGAAAGAGAAACTTGAGCAAGTATTAGATTCAATGGGGATAAATGATTATAGCTTAGATTGTTACCATAATGGGAAAGATTTATTGAATAGTGAGAAGAATTATCATTTGTTGTTATTAGATATAGAAATGCCAGAAATCGACGGTTTTTCTTTGGCAAAAGAATTGAATCAATTAGCTAAGAAAAAGCCATTTATTATTTTTTTAACTAGCCATAAAGGGTTATCCCTAAAAGGATACCACGTGAATGCTTTTAGATTTTTAGTTAAACCTATTAAAGATAAAGAGCTTCAAGAAGCTATTTCTAGTGCTGTCAAAGAACTAATGATGTTTTGTAATATAGTTGTGAAAGTAGGAAAAGAGAAGGAATTGATTAGCATAAGGGAACTTATATATATTGAAGCCTTAGGTGATAGTTGCAACATTTACACTCAAGAATCCTCGTTTGTCGTAACGGAGCCTTTGAAATATTGGAAGAAAGTCCTTCCTGAAGCCTTATTTATTCAAACTCATAAATCGTATTTGATAAATTTACAGTATCTAAAAAGAATTAAGGAGTCTAATGTTTATTTAAAAAATGGAGAAGAGATTCCTCTTGCCTTTAGGAGAAGAAAAGAAGTGACTGATACTGCCCATGAATTTGTTCGGATGAAAGGGAGAGGCTAAAAATGTTGTCACTACATTACATGATTGTTTTTTTTCAATTATATATTATTGCTAATTACCTTATTGAAGTTCCTCCAAAAAAGAAAGTAGGTAAAATTAATGTATTGATTATTATTTTATTAGTAGTTTTTGATTTAATTAGATTTCTATATTTTGGAGAAATTATTATTAATTGCTATGATATTTATATTTATACTGGAATGGCTATTGTAATCATGTTGTATGCAGTAGGAAAAATTAAATTTCTATCATTCTTAATAGGAATTCATATTTTTGCTAGCTTTATTAGTATGCTAATAGCTGGCTTAACTATGGCACTACTATCAGCACCCATTGATCATGTTGTAACCAATCCTTTCTATAGTGTTTTAGCGGGTTCTCTTAGTCTACCAGTTCTTATTATTTTGAGTTATATGTTAAAACGAATAGATGTAAAAATAAACTTTAATTTTTTAAATCAAGGAGAGTTTAAATTAATCAGTATAAGCTTAATTGGCTTAGGTTTCTATATTGCTTCGCTTCTAAGGTTTGGGAGTAATGACGTGACAACAATAGGGGGGAAAGTTGCAAATATAATGGCAATTATTGGTGGAATATTAGTGATCTACATCAGTTTTATTTTAATTATGAAAGAGAACAAGCTGAAAAAAATAGAAAGAATTCGAAAATTACAAGAAAGTATTATTTCGCAACAAGAACTATATTACACAAGTTTACAAAAACAAGAGAAAGAAACTAAAAAATTCAGGCACGATATAGCAAATCATCTCATCTGCATTAATGAATTAATAAAGCTAAAAGAATATTTAGAATTGGAAGAATATGTTTTAGAATTAACGAAAACTTCAAATGAAATCCAAGTAGATTCCAATATTAATACAGGTTCTAATGTGGTAAATGCAATTTTGTATGGTTTACTTACAGAGTATGGCGACTTAAATACAGAGATAAAATGGAACGGGCTAATCCCTACTAATTTGAAAATAACAAATAAAGATTTATCAATATTATTTTCTAATTTATTAACAAATGCTTTTGAAGCAGTTGATAGATGTTTACAAGATAAATTATTAGAGGTAGAAATTGGAGCAACAGATGGGGATTGTTACATTATGATAAAGAATAGCTTTAACAGAGATTTGATTATTGAGGGAGAAAAGATAAAAACAACGAAAGAAGATTCAAGAAATCACGGATATGGTTTGCAAGTTATTAATGATATTGTGACAAAATATAATGGGCAGAAAAATATTTTTCATGAAGAGAAAGAGTTTATTGTAGAAATTACGTTTTTAGATGTCATATATTAATGGGGGAAGGAGATTATTCTGAAAACTATTTTGGGTAATCTCTTTTTATTCACCTATCAATATAGAAATACAATCAAAAAGAACGTTCACCAGAATTTTGGATACGTTCCCCAAGGAAATGTTGAACAAGAAAAAAATAAATGGTATAAAGAATTAAACAAAGTTTAGATTGTTAGCGCTATCTGAAAAAAGGGGGATTTTGAGATGAAAAACGAATTAAAGTATATGAATTATTTAAGCAAAGATGCAGAATATTATGAAGTTTCAATTCAAAACAATGAGGAAGTCGTGACAGATAAATATATAATCAAACAATTACCTAGAGATTGGGTTGAAAATCGTGAAGACAACTTTTGGGCTATGTACTGTCTTCCAAAAAACAAATGGATACATCAAGGATGGAAAATTCATATTAGTACTAAATTTGAATATGCTCAAGAAACTTTAAATATTGTTGCGGAAATATTACTTGATAAGAATATTTCATTCAAGCATGTTCAAACAAAAGGAATTCTATTCAATATGTATAGCAAAACTTCAGAGCGAATTCAAGCTGGAAAGTTTATTACTATTTACCCAGATGAAGAACAATTCATTCCTTTGATGGATGAATTAAGAACTGCATTGGAAAATCTGCCAAGAGGACCGTACATTTTAACAGACCGTTCTTGGAAAGGCAGTAATGTTTTTTATCGTTATGGTGCATTTTCCTTAATTGAAAATGATAAGGGTGAACACTGTATTACAGATCTAGAAGGGAACTTGATTCCTGATATAAGGGCACCCCGTTATCATAAGCCAGATTTTGTAGAAGTACCAGAGGCTATTATAAAAAACGAAAAGATCAAAATAGAAGCAAGTATGTCAGAAAATAGACTAAAACTTTATGAAATTGAAAGAGTTATTCGTTTTTCAAATGCAGGAGGAATTTATAAAGGATATAGAAAATCAGATGGAAAAAAAATTGTTATCAAAGAAGCAAGAAAGGAAATTGGATTAGACGCACAAGGACGTAATGCGGAATGGCGAATAGAACAGGAATATAAAGCATTGAGTGCATTAAAAGATGTGGAAGGTATCGTAGAAATTATAGATTACTTTCAAGTTTGGGATAATACTTTTTTAGTCGAAGAGTTTATTGAAGGAACATCTCTTCATAGTTGGATGGCTCTCAATTATCCCTTCTCGATGAAATCTGAAACGAATCCTTATTTTGAAAAAGTTAAAATCATCATCGAAAAATTAACTGGCATTATTGAAGAAGCACATAAAAGAAATATTGCTATGTGTGACTTGCAGACTCAAAATGTGATAATAGATGAGGAACTTAATGTTACAATTATTGATTATGAAACAGCAGAAGAGGCTGATAAGGAAACGGAATTTGCACTTGGTACAAGAGGATTCTGTCATATTTTGAATAAATTAGGTAGCGATAAAGACTGGTATTCATTAAGCCGTATTGCGAGTCATCTTTTTTTACCGATTGGAGCCATTTTTGATTTAGAAAGTTCTTCAAATACCTATCATGCTATTTGGATTAAAGATAACTTTGGTAATGCTGCCTTTGAGTACTTAATGGAGTTTCAAAAAAAATGTGAAGATAAGGTTTCAACTTATAAAGAAATTTATCATGATTCATTTGAATTAGCTAAAAAAGAGGTTCGAGAAGAGGGGGATTTAATAAATAAAGTAAATTTTGATGAAGTAATTATTAAATTAGTTAAAGGGCTTAAATCTAATATTAATCCAGAATCTGATTCATTGATAAATGGAGATATAAGGCAATTTGAAATGGATTGTGGAAAATATAACATTCAAAATGGTGGCTTTGGAGCGATCTTAGCTTTACATCGATTGGAACAATTAACTCCTGAAATTCATAAGTGGATTAAAAGACAAATTCCATTTATTCTGGATAATGATTTTAATAACGGATTCTTAACAGGGAAATCGGGAATCGCAAGTATCTTATTTGAATGTGGCTACAAAAAAGAGTCATATCAAATATTTGAAGCAGTTATGAATGATTATAAAATTAAAAATGAAGATTATTCTCTTCGTTCTGGATTAGCAGGTATAGGTCTGGCGTTTACTAAAATGTATATTGCAACTAACAAAAGTGAATTTTTGAATCATGCTAGAAATATAGCGGAAACTTTAATCAAGAACTTAACAAATGAAATTACGTTTAACGGAAGCGATTGGGAAAGTATTGGCGTTGGATTGTTAGACGGCTACTCTGGAATTTCCTTAATGTTAAGTCAATTATTCGAAGCCACAAATGAAGACAGATATCATTTATATGCTTCGCTATTTCTACATAAAGATATTGAAATATGTCAAAAAGATGAAGAAGGCATATTGTATTTATTAGATGCACCCCGTAATCGTTTACTGCCTTATTTATCAAATGGTAGTTTAGGAATTGCACTAGCCATACATGAACTTAATAAAAATAATAAAGAAAAATATTTTCAAGATGAATTTGAATGTATTCTTAAAGTTTCTGAAATGAGGACTTCGATTGAAGCGGGGTTTTTGGATGGACTTGGTGGACTTTTAATAGCTCAAGCTTTAGGTGCAGAAAATAACTTAGAAAAAGCTTTGGAAAATCTTCAAGTTTACTTTGCTTCAAAGGAAGATAAAATTCTTTTTCCAGGCAGAATGTATTACCGTTTTTCTTCTGATTTACATACTGGAACAGCAGGAATATTGCTTGGCCTGTTAGCCGCAAAACATACAAGTCCTTCAATGTGGCTTCCGTTAATGAATGATATAGGGAATGAGATTAATCTTTTAAAAGAGATTGCATAAGAAAAATTTTTTGAAATATAGATTAAGGTCATTGAGAATATAATCTTACAAAATAGCCTAATTAATAATAGTCGGGACTATTATTAATTAGGCTATAAATGAAACATAAGATATACGAGACAAACTATATTAAAAGTCAACCGATTATTGAATGAATCTTTTCCTAGTTTTAATCAT
>Ga0153974_1000099_pt1 | contig 21192 bp, 19 predicted proteins | sample TSGA058MetaG_FD_104741 | JGI IMG/M metagenome (GOLD analysis project Ga0153974, IMG submission 104741) | Attine ant fungus gardens microbial communities from Georgia, USA - TSGA058 MetaG | ecosystem: Host-associated > Fungi > Mycelium > Unclassified | place: USA: Georgia, Yuchi Wildlife... | reverse complement strand
TTGTAGAATGGCCGCACAAAAATGCCTGTAAGGTTTGTAGGGTAAAAGTAATCACATCATTATGACGCTGCTAGCACTTGGAATAAATCACAAAACTGCTCCTGTCGCGCTTCGCGAACGGGTAGCGTTTGGCCCTGATATCTTAGACAACGCATTAGACAGTTTACTGTCTCAGCCGTCAGTGCACAGTGGTGTAGTGCTCTCTACCTGTAATCGAACTGAACTCTATCTGAGTGTTGACGAGCAGCACGATATTCAGCAGCAGTTAATTCAATGGCTTTGTAACTACCATCATCTTGATGAAGCGGAAGTCCTCAACAGCCTCTACTGGCATCAAAATAATGCAGCGGTCAGCCACTTAATGCGCGTGGCGAGTGGACTTGATTCTCTTGTATTAGGTGAGCCGCAAATTCTAGGGCAGGTAAAAAAAGCTTACGCCGAATCGCAGCGAGGCCATGTTATTAATGGCGAACTCGAGAGGATGTTCCAGAAAACCTTCTCCGTTGCCAAACGCGTGAGAACTGAAACCGATATCGGCAGTAGCGCGGTCTCTGTAGCCTTTGCTGCCTGTACCTTGGCCCGGCAAATCTTTGAGTCACTGAAAAAAGTTAATGTGTTACTGGTTGGTGCGGGGGAAACTATCGAGTTAGTCGCACGTCACCTGCGCGAACATCAGGTAAAACGTCTGATGATTACCAACCGTACCCGTGAACGGGCGCAGCGTCTGGCGGAAGAAGTGAATGCCGAAGTCATTGATTTTGGTTCTTTACCTGAACATATTGCCTCTGCTGACATCATTATCTCTTCAACCGCCAGTCCTCTACCGGTCATAGGGAAGGGGATGATTGAAAGTGCGTTGAAGTTACGACGCCATCAGCCTATGTTGATCGTGGATATCGCTGTTCCGCGCGATGTTGAACCTGAAGTGGGTAAATTAGATTCCGCTTATCTTTACACAGTGGACGACTTGCAAGCGATTATTCAACACAATATGGCACAACGTGAAGCCGCGGCCGTTGAAGCAGAAACTATCGTGGTACAAGAGAGCGGTGAATTTATGGCTTGGCTTCAAGCCCAGAATGCCGTCGATGTCATCCGTGATTATCGGCATCAAGCAGAAGATATCCGCGAAGAACTGATGCAACGTGCGCTGTCAGCACTTTCTCAAGGTCAAGATCCACAGAAAGTGATGCAGGATATGGCTCATAAGCTTACTAATCGTTTGATTCACTCACCCACAAAATCTCTTCAGCAGGCCGCACGTGAAGGCGATGCTGAACGTTTACAAATCCTGCGTGATAGCCTGGGCCTAAGTTAGGCCCTGGCTATTTCCCCTTTTGTTATTGGACAAATAATTCATACATGAAATCTTCTATTGTTGCCAAACTTGAAGCCTTACAGGAACGTCATGAGGAAGTCGAAGCTATGCTCGGCGATGCGGGTGTTATTGCTGATCAGGAGCGGTTTCGCGCGCTATCGCGGGAGTATGCTCAGCTTACCGATGTGACCAATTGTTTCCGCCAGTGGTGTCAGGTACAAGAAGACATTGAGACAGCTAATGAAATGTTAGCCGACCCGGAAATGCGCGAAATGGCTTCAGAGGAACTCAAAGAGGCTAAAGCGCAAAGTGAAGAGCTTGAGCAATCGCTTCAGGTCTTACTGTTACCGAAGGATCCCGATGATGAGCGCTCCTGCTTTGTGGAAGTTCGTGCCGGAACCGGTGGTGACGAGGCTGCGATCTTCGCAGGCGATCTCTTTAGAATGTACAGCCGTTATGCAGAAGCCAATCGCTGGCGTGTCGAGGTAGTGAGCGCTAATGAAGGCGAGCATGGCGGTTATAAAGAGGTCATTGCTCGGATCGAGGGCGTTGGGGTATATGGTCGAATGAAATTTGAATCTGGTGGTCACCGCGTACAACGCGTCCCAGAAACCGAATCACAAGGGCGTATCCATACTTCAGCCTGTACCGTTGCCGTGATGCCAGAGATCCCAGAGGCGGAACTCCCGGATATCAACCCATCCGATCTAAAAATCGACACATTCCGCTCGTCGGGAGCAGGTGGACAGCACGTTAACACCACTGATTCAGCGATTCGTATTACTCACTTACCGACGGGAATCGTGGTCGAATGTCAGGATGAGCGCTCACAGCATAAGAATAAAGCTAAAGCACTTTCCGTGCTCGGGGCGAGGATTCATGCGGCTGAAATGGCAAAACGCCATGAAGCAGAAGCCTCGACGCGCCGTAATCTGCTTGGTAGCGGAGACCGATCTGACCGGATTAGGACTTATAACTTCCCGCAGGGTCGTATTACTGATCACCGTATCAACCTTACTATCTATCGTTTAGATGAGACGATGCAAGGTAAACTCGAAAGCCTGATCGAACCAGTCGTACAAGAACACCAAGCCGATCAGCTAGCTGCCCTAGCAGGTCAAGAGTAATGCAGATCCGTCACTGGCTCCGTGAAGTGCTCCCATTACTGCAGCACAGTGACAGCGCGAAGCGAGATGCTGAGGTAATACTGAGTCATGTACTCGATAAACCCAGAAGTTGGTTAATCGCTTTTGATGATTACTCCTTAACTATGGAACAACAAGGTGCCTTGGCTGAGCTGATCGCGCGTCGTTCTCAGGGTGAGCCAATCGCTTACTTATGTGGACAACGAGAATTCTGGTCACTACCTTTGTCAGTCTCGCCTGCAACCTTAATACCGCGCCCCGATACGGAAGTCTTGGTTGAACAGGCGCTCAGCCTGCTGCCGATAACACCGGTTAGCGTGCTTGATCTCGGGACAGGGACAGGGGCGATCGCTCTGGCCCTCGCCAGCGAGCGCCCAGAATCTCAGTTTATTGGCGTAGATCGTATTGCTGAAGCGATCGATCTCGCGCAGGGCAACGCGCAGCGCCTGTCTATTACCAACTGTCAGTTTCAGTTAAGTCATTGGTTCGAGGCATTAGTGCCAAACACCTTTGATATGATTGTGACTAATCCTCCCTATATCGATGCTGATGATCCTCATCTTACCCAAGGTGATGTTAATTTCGAGCCACGTAGCGCCTTAGTTGCTCCTCAGAATGGATTAGCCGACTTACAGTTGATCATTCAGCAAGCTTCGCGATGGTTAGTCCCAGGCGGTTGGTTAGTGGCTGAACATGGCTGGCAACAGCATCGACAAGTTCAAGGGCTGTTTGTCTCGGCAGGATTTGATGCCGTGGAAACACGGATGGATTATGGTGGTAATCCCCGGGTCACTTATGGCAGATTCGCTCAAACGTCGAACAAGTTATTGTGAATTATGAACTATTTGAAAACTATATCTCGAAAGAGTCATGTGTCGCGTAGTGCGGCTTATTTAGCATTTGGGAGTATGTGATGACTCCCGACGAAACTCTATCCGCTGTACAGCGTTCACTACCCGAAGCAATGATTGCGCTGACCGCGCAAGTTCGTGACGATTTCCCAGAAAATTGGGTACGGGAGCAATTGGCTTCTTTGCTTTATGAAGCAAAAGCGTATTTAGCTACTGAGCCTAATCCCGATTTAAAACTTGATCGTTTACTCGATCTGTTTTTTAAGCAGTGGGGCTTTGCCAGTATTAGCGGTGTATACCGGCTTTCTGATGCACTTTGGTTAGATAATGTGTTGAAGCATCGCAAGGGCAGTGCCGTATCGCTCGGGGCAATTTTACTGTATCTCGGTGAACAGCTTGAAATACCACTTTTCCCGGTAATTTTCCCGACACAGCTGATACTGCGCGCTGATTGGGTCGATGGCGAAATGTGGCTAATTAATCCTTTTAACGGCGATACGCTTGATGAACACACTTTAGATGTTTGGGTAAAGGGGACTATCGGGCCTTTGTCCAGTATCGACGATGTTGATTTGGAGCCAGCAACCTCTGAAGAGGTGATTCGCAAATTACTTGAAACGCTCAAGGTCTCCTTAATGGAGGAGAGCCAGATGGAGCTAGCCTTACAAATCAGTAAAGTATTGGTTGCGCTCGATCCTGATGATCCTTACGAAATACGCGATCGTGGATTAATCTACGCGCAACTCGAGTGCGAACATATTGCCTTGACTGACCTAGCCTATTTTGTGGAACAGTGTCCCGAAGATCCGGTCAGTGAAATGATTAAAGTACAAATGCACACTATCGAATTTAAGTCGGTCACTCTACATTAGTGACTTCTGTAATCAGCCAAGTAAAGGATAAAAGTATGGTCCAAAAAGTTGTGTCTATCGGCGATATCCGTGTAGCAAACGATCTGCCGTTCGTATTGTTCGGGGGGATGAATGTTCTGGAATCTCGTGACCTCGCCATGCAAATCTGTGAGCATTATGTCAAGGTAACTGAGAAACTCGGTATTCCTTATGTTTTTAAAGCCTCTTTCGATAAGGCTAACCGCTCATCAATCCATTCCTACCGCGGCCCTGGTTTAGAAGAAGGGATGAAGATTTTCCAAGAGCTAAAAGCAGCGTTTGGCGTGAAGATTATTACTGATGTCCACGAAGCGAGCCAAGCACAGCCTGTCTCTGAAGTTGTAGACGTGATCCAGCTTCCAGCTTTTCTAGCCCGTCAGACCGACCTCGTCGAAGCAATGGCTAAAACTGGCGCAGTGATTAACGTGAAAAAACCCCAGTTTGTTAGCCCTGGACAGATGGGGAATATTGTCGATAAATTCGCTGAAGGTGGTAACGATAAAGTCATTCTGTGTGACCGCGGCAGTAATTTTGGTTACGACAACCTTGTTGTAGATATGCTGGGCTTCAATGTAATGAAGAAAGTCACCAATAACTCTCCGGTGATTTTCGATGTGACCCACGCTTTACAAACTCGAGACCCCTTCGGCTCTGCATCAGGCGGGCGTCGTGCTCAAGTTGCGGAACTGGCACGTGCGGGGATGGCAGTAGGTATCGCGGGCTTGTTTATCGAAGCTCATCCACAGCCTGCACAGGCACGTTGTGATGGTCCTTCTGCGTTACCCTTAGATAAGTTAGAGCCTTTCTTACAACAAATGAAAGCGATTGACGACTTGGTGAAATCCTTCCCAGAGCTAGACACGAGTAATTAATCAAAAAAGGGCCGTTAAGGCCCTTTTTTATGATTACCGTTTTATTACAGCATTACGGTCATTAGGTAAGCGACAAATAGAACCAGGTGTGCAACACCATTTAGAACATTAGTTCTACCCGTGGAGAACGAGATCTGGCTTAAGATGAGTACGCTAGCTAAGACCACCATCTGTGGGGCATCTAAGCCGAAATGTAATGCACTGCCTGTGATCGTCGCAATAATCGTAATGACCGGAACGGTTAGCGAGATGGTTGCAATGACGGAACCGAAGAAAAGATTCATTGCGCGTTGTACTTGGTTAGCCAGTACTGCTTTAATAGCCCCTAATCCTTCAGGCGATAAAATTAATAGCGCGATTAAAAATCCGGTAAATTGCTGGGGTGCGTGCAACGCATGGAGCAAATTTTCTAACACGGGAGCATTCAGCTTAGTCACGCTAATAACGGCGATAAGATGAACGACTAACCAAATACTATGCCAGGTACTGCTATGTGCGGAGGGTTTGCCGTGGTGCGGGTCACCATCGTCGCTATCGTCCTCATGCTCGTAAACAAAGAGGCTTTGGTGAGTCTTTGTCTGGATTAATAAGAAAACGCCATACATCACAGCGGAAAGCGCCGCCACCAATAGCGATTGTCCTGTGGTAAAGTTACCACCGGGCAGGGCATTAGGAAAAATTAAGATCAAGATAGCGAGTGGAAAAATCGCTATTAGGTACTGTTTAACACCTGCAAGATTCACGTATTGTGTGGCAAATTTTCCACCACCGAGCAATAGCGCGAAACCCACTAGCCCACCGATTACTATCATGATAATAGAATAGAGCGTATCTCGCATTAGAGTCGGTTCGGCGCTGCCTGTTGCCATAAGCGCGGAAATTAGGCTAACTTCCAAAATAACGACCGAAAGGGTGAGTACAAGAGAGCCGTAAGGTTCGCCCATGCGATGAGCTAATACGTCTGCATGACGAACCACACTAAAAGCACTTGAAAGAATCGCTACTAAGGCAATGATATTCATTCCGATAGTTAGCGCTAAACTCTCTGGCGGACCAAACCCTAGTAATAGGCCGATGGCTAATATAGGAAGCGCTAAACTAAACTCTTTATGACGGGTTCTTTCTTTTCCAGGCATCTAATCTCCTTGTGCTATGGGTAGCAAACGTCAAATGACCAATAGAATATTTCTCAGCAAGTAATAACTATAGCAAAGATTGCGATAGGGTTGAGTTGTTTTACTTTGCTTTACTTACGATGAAACCTTTGAAAGTGACGATATTTATTATCAAGTCATTGAAGATAAATAACTTTTTAAAACTATTTAGTGATCTGTTTTGACTCTATATTGCCACTCTCTTCTAACATAATGTATTTTTATACCTATTAGCTTTATTTCTTAAGATTCAATGCACAGAATAAACGCTTTTCTAGCATTGTATTGATTCTGTCTAATCGTTAATAACAGGAAATAACTTTTAGGTCATTTTCTGAGCCTTAACTCTTCACACCCCTTACAGACTTTGTCATCATAGAACAAAGTTTTAAGTAAAGAGGAGTGGTTGTGTTAACCCGAGAATTTTTGAAAAGCGCGGACTGCCAATCTTCTTTTGGCCCTATCGAAGAAAGTTTATTGCTTTCTACTGAACAACGCACCGCTTCTTTGCAACGTTTTTTACTGGATAAACCGACTAAAGGACCACTCTGGGTATTTGGCTATGGTTCTTTAATGTGGAATCCGCTATTAGACTATGATCGCGTCGAGATCGCTTCGCTACAGGGTTGGTCGAGAGACTTCTGTTTGAGTTTGATAGCAGGGCGGGGAAGTGCCGATTCCCCTGGACGTATGTTGGCATTGGTAGAAGGGGGAGAAACGACCGGACTTGCGTTTAAGCTTTGTTGTGAGAGTTGGGAATCCGAGTTAGCGCTACTATGGAAAAGAGAGATGTTAACCGGTTGCTATCGACCACTGTGGCAATCACTTACCCTTGAGAATGGTGAAGCCATTGAAGCGTTAGTTTTTGTCGCCAATCCCCAGCATAGTCTGTTTAAAGCCGAAGAGAGCATAGTGTGCAAAGCGAGAACTATTGCGAATGCTCAAGGTCCTCTTGGTAAAAATATTACCTATCTACAAGAGATGATAGCCACTTTCCAGCGGTATGGTATTCGAGAACCCAAGATGATTGCCTTAGCAGATTGTGCAGTCGAGTTATCGAAGGAAATGAGGGTTACGACTTCGGAATGAGATGATATTATGATCTAGTTCTCTACTTATATACTTACCGGACCTATTTCTCGGCTTTATTAAAAGAGGAGTTGTTCCTATTGTTTATTAAAAAGCGTGATCCTGCATCCTTGACCAAGGTGTTAATGGTGCTTTCTCCATTACTCGTGTTGAGTCGTGCACAAGGCAGCATGCTTCATCCGTCGACACCCAGCTCGACGACGGAAAGTTCATCCTACATCGAAACATTGCCAGATTTAGGGTCATCTCAATCTTCCAACTCCCAATCCGACCAGCGGCTCACTGATATCGCGACCAGTTTAGGGAAATCCTTACAAAATTCGGATGATGAGACCAGTACAGGACGCAGTGCCAGCGAGTGGGCATTCAATCATCTCAGGGATAAACTTACGCAAAAGGTTGACAGTACAGGGGAACACATACTCTCCCCCTTCGGCCAAGCGAATTTAAGCCTAAATGTCGATATGGAAGGTAAATTTACGGGTTCAACTGGATCGCTGTTCACGCCGTTCAGTGATAATGGTCAGCGCCTAACCTTCAGTCAACTTTCGGTTAACCAAAGTACCTTAGGGACGGTGGGAAGTGCAGGACTGGGACAACGCTTCTCAAATAACCAATGGCTTTTCGGCTATAACGCGTTCTTGGACCAACTCTTCACCAATAACCAGCAGCGTGGTTCAATTGGTACAGAGTTGTGGAGCCATTATCTACGCTTTTCAGCGAATTATTATACGCCCTTATCGGGGTGGAGAAATACCTCCGCGACGCAGTCGCAACGGATGGCTCGCGGATATGATATTACTAGCCAAGGGTATTTACCGTTCTATCAACAATTGGGGATGACCGTCTCGTGGCAACAATATCTCGGTGAAGGTATCGATATCTTCAATGATGGTAATTACTATAATAATCCGCGCAGCATGTCTGTAGGGTTGACCTATACCCCTATCCCGTTAGTCACGGTATCTGCTTCGCATAAAGAAGGTTCGGGAGGAACCAGCCAAGATGTCTTTGGTCTTAATTTAAATTATCACTTTGGCCAATCCCTCTCGCAACAGCTTTCACCTTTCGCCGTTGCCGAGGCGAGGTCGTTATTTGGCAGTCGATACGATGTCGTGACAAGAAGTAATCTTCCTGTAATGAGTTATCGTAAACGCCAAACCTTCTCGGTATATCTGGCAACACCGCCATGGCAACTCAACGCGGGAGACTCGATTACCTTAGTCGTGCAGGCTACGCCTAATAAATCGATTAAACACGTTGAATGGCAAGGTGATACCCGACAACTTAGTCTAACGCCACCCGCTAACACTCAGCAATTAACCGGATGGACGATTATTCTACCGGCCTGGGATAATACCCCCGGTGCGAAGAATGAATATCACCTAGCGGTGACGGTTGATAACGGTAAAAACCGAGCAACCTCAAATACCATCACGCTTAAATCAGAGCCGCCGGCACAACAGCCTGATTATTTTAATCAGGGCGATGCAGGGTAATTGCTAATGTTAACGTATTCTTAACGGAGTAATGTGTTGGACTTTGCATTGATTGCAATATAGATGAATATGCGGGATGAATGTTTGCAGGTTTTTACTGAACTGCGCGTTGCTTGACAATGAATCTCTTAATATTACTTCTGTGTTCACGACATTCTCGTGGTTGTAGATAAGTTAAGGAAACTAAGATGCGTAAAGTAACATCATTATTATTAGTCAGTTCTTTATTGATGGGTTCAGCATCAATGGTCTATGCAGAGACAGCACCATTAAGCGCAACCCCAACTGAACATACATCTATGCAAAAGCGCCCTCACGGCGGGCCTGAAATGATGCTTATGAAAGGTATCGTATTAACAGACGCCCAGAAGCAACAGATCCACGGTATTCTGGAGCAAGGTCGTAAAAACATGACGCCTCCTTCAAAAGCAGATCGCCAAGCGGCATTTGATCTGATTACCGCAGAAAAGTTTGATGCAGCGAAAGCTCAAACGCTTGTTGACAGCCATGCTGCTCAAGACAAACAACGTATGCTTAACCGTCTAGAAACGGATAATAAAATTTATAATCTATTGACCGCTGATCAAAAGAAACAGTATCAAGCGAACTATGAAAAAATGAAAAATTTTAAACATCCGGCGCCTAACGCTGCTCCCCAATAAGACTAATTGATTAACTGCGGAGATTATCTCCGCAGTTTTTTTTATTTCTGCCAAAAATCGTCAAAAACGGTTATCGGTGTCCGGCGTTTATGTTCAGTTTTTGTATACCAGTTTTCAATAATCGCCGCTTGCTCTGCAGAAATTGTCTCACCTTGCAAGTAGGCATCGATATCTGCATAAGTCACACCTAACGCAGCTTCATCTTGTAAGCCTGGGCGGTCATCTTCAAGGTCAGCTGTTGGATGCTTAAGATAAAGGTGCTCTGGACAGCCTAAATAGTTTAGGCACTGCTTACCTTGTTGTTTATTAAGTCGGAACAGAGGATTGATATCAGTCCCCCCATCGCCGTATTTGGTGAAAAATCCCGTTACCGCTTCAGCCGCATGATCGGTACCGACAACGACTCCTTTGCTCATCCCGGCGATACTATATTGTGCTTTCATGCGCTCTCGGGCTTTTTCATTACCGCGAACAAAATCTGAAACAGTGATACCTGCCTCTTTCAACGCGCGTTCACTCGCGAGTACCGACTCTTTAATATTGACGACTAAAGTCTTATCAGGCTGGATGAAGGCTAGAGCATCTTGGCAATCTTGCTCGTCGGCTTGTATACCGTATGGCAAACGTACCGCGATAAACTGGTAGGTGTCATCATTGAGTTCTTCACGCAGTTCACTAATGGCGAGTTGGCATAGTTTTCCAGTAAGTGTTGAGTCTTGTCCTCCGCTGATCCCGAGTACTAAAGAACGTAAGCCAGTATAATGTTTGAGATAATCTTTCAAAAAATCGACACTACGTCTAACTTCTTCTTCAGGATTGATAGTGGGTTTGACGCCTAAGGCTTGAATAATTTCTTGCTGTAAAGACATAGCAAAACCTCTGATAAGCGGGTTGAGCGTTATGAAAACGCAAAGATATCCCCTCTGTTAAGAGGGGATGAGAAATTAATGCCCTTTTTGCACGATTTCAGGCTTCTTCGCAACAAAGATAAACATAATGATTGCCATCATAAAGCAACCAAAAATAGTTGCCCCCATAGCGAGTGCTGAGGAACCACCAATGCCAGTGATAGGAATCGCGATAGATCCTAGAGTGAACATGGTTACACCTATTACTGCCGAAGCACTCCCTGCTCGGTGTCCCTGACTCTGCATCGCCAGTGAAGAGGCCGTCGTGGAAATTATTGCGTTACTGGCAATACTAAAGAATAGCGCTACCAAGAAGACGGGCAAGCTAGCATGTAAGAGTCCACTAATCAGTAAACAACTCGAAGCAACAAAAGCGATGATTAAGCCGCATCGTAAAATCGTATATTCGCCGAATCTAGGGCATAGACGAGAACTTATCTGCGATGCGAGGATAAGTCCAAAACCGTTCAACGCAAAACATAGGCTAAAGTTCTGAGGCGTTAAACCGTATGTCTCTTGCAACACAAAGGGCGAAGCACCGATATAGGCAAACATTCCCGACATCATGAACCCTTGGGTTAAACAAAAGCCCATAAACGGACGATGGCGGATAACCTCAATCAATAATTTCCAAGCGTTAAATAGTGAACCTTGGCTACGCTTTTCAACTACTAAACTCTCTTCGATTTTAGTTTTAGCTAGGTAAAGTAGCACGATGGTAATGCCGGCTAAGACCAAAAAGATCCCTCGCCAGCTCATATAAGTAGTTAACAAACCCCCTATAATAGGCGCTAAGATGGGGGCCAAGCCGTTGACTAATAATAGCATCGCGAAAAACCGCGTTAATTCATGGCCGCTAAATCTATCGCGAGCCACTGCGCGCGAGAGTACCGCGCCGCCAGCTCCGCCTAACCCTTGAAACAGTCGTGCGGTTAAAAGCTGAGGGAGGGTTTGAGCAAATGAACAAGCAATCGAGGCAAGCAGTAGGATGAATAGCGAAATTATTAAGGGTTTACTACGGCCATACTTATCACTTAAGGGGCCAAACAATAATTGACCGAAACCTAGTCCTAATAAGCCAGCAGTAAGGCTGAGCTGGGCGCTAGCAGTGGGGACGGCTAAATCATTGGCAAGTTGGGGAAGAGCAGGTAAATAGAGGTCGATACAGAGCGGTCCTAGACCGGCCATTAGTCCGAGTGGAATGGCTAGCGCCATACGTGGAGTGTGAGTCGTAGACATGGATCCTCAATCATTTGATTCGGTTACAAAGCGGTAATGCAACGTGATAGTGGGCAAGGATAGCCATTTACCCTGCAAAGATCTATGTTAACTATTTGTTTTGCAGGAAATCTATGTCTACACTTAAAAATGATTATATTATTACCAATAAATCTAACTCAATGATTGAAGGTTGCAGAGGGACTTTATGAAAAAATTAACGGGTATTGTGGTCGGCGGTTTAGCGTTAGCGGTATTGAGTGGTTGTACAACCTATCGTCAAGCAGAAAGCTATGTCACGCAGCCGGTAGTCAAGAATGTTAAGAAGGGCATGAGCCGTCAACAGGTGCACCAAATTGCCGGCACTCCATCGACCGATATCACCATGGTCCATGCACGCGGTACCTGCGAGACTTATATCATCGGTAAAGGGACGGATAACAAGCCAGTCACTTACTTCGTCAGCTACAACGGTAGTGATCGTGTGATGAACTACGGCTTCCAAAGTTGCCAAGAGTACGATACTGACCCACAAGTGGCTCAGAAATAATCATAAGAAAAAGGGCCAACTTCTGGCCCTTTTTTTATTAATGAATCGAGGTCTCTTCGTGGCGATCTCTGTCCATAACCGATTGGTCGGTCTGTTTCAACCAGCGGCTAGTTAAGGTTCCAGCTGTCATTGAACCATTTACATTCAACGCGGTTCTGCCCATATCAATCAGCGGCTCTATAGAAATCAATAAAGCGACTAAGGTGACAGGCAAGCCTAGGGTTGGTAATACTATCAGTGCTGCGAAAGTTGCTCCTCCGCCAACCCCTGCCACACCTACTGAACTCAATGTGACTAGGCCGACTAAGGTAATAATCCACATAGGCTCGAAAGGGTTAATCCCCACAGTTGGCGCAATCATTACGGCAAGCATTGCGGGATATAAGCCAGCACACCCATTTTGACCGATCGTTGCCCCAAATGATGCGGAAAAGCTGGCGATAGACTCTGGCGTACCAAGACGTTTTTGCTGCGCTTCAATACTCAGCGGGATCGATGCAGCGCTCGAACGACTCGTAAATGCAAAGCTAATGACTGGCCAAACCTTGCGGAAATAGCGCAACGGATTGATACCATTAATCGCCAGTAACAGGGCATGTACAGCGAACATGATCAACAAGCCCAAATAGGAGGCGACGACAAAGGTCCCCAACTTAACGATATCGTGGTAATTAGACGTTGCGACGACTTTCGTCATTAAGGCCATTACACCATAAGGGGTAAGACGCATAATTAGACGAACTAACTTCATTACCCAAGCCTGTAGAATTTCGATAGCGTCTACTACACGCTGCCCTTTCTCTGGACTATCTTTGACTAATTGGATGGCTGCCGCCCCCAGGAACACTGCAAAAATGACCACACTAATAATAGATGTTGGACTTGCGCCAGTCAGTTCAGCGAATGGATTTTTAGGGATAAATGAGAGAACTAATTGCGGCACAGTTAAGTCTGCAACTTGACCTACATAGTGGCTTTGAATTGCATTTAACCGCGCAGTTTCTTTTACGCCCTGAACCAAACCTTCAGCATTAAGTTTGAATAGCCCAGTGACGAATACAGCCACCAAGGCAGCGATAGCGGTGGTGAAAAGGAGTACGGCAATCGTTAGAAAACTGATTTTACCCAGTGAGCTTGCATTATGAAGGCGCGCGACCGCACTAAGAATAGAAGCAAATACGAGTGGCATAACGACCATTTGCAGCAGTTGCACATAACCGTTACCAACGATATTAAACCAGCTAATAGATGTGGCTAATACTGAGCTTTCTACGCCATAAACTGCTTGTAAGCTGATACCAAACAGCACACCGATGACGAGCCCACTGAGTACTCGCTTAGATAAGCTCCATTTATCGTTACCAATTGCTGATAAAATCCATAACAGTAAAACGAAAATTCCAATATTAATGACTAATGACCAATCCATGAATACCTCAACATAGCGCGTTCGACTCGACGGTATAACCTTAAAAAAGGGGCAAACTTTACCATGTTGCGACCGCACTATGTTTATAACTAACAGATCTATCTTATAACATTTATTATTAATGAGTTAATCGTAGCAATAGTGGCGACCATTGCTGCCAAGTTTGATTCATTTGTTGAGAGCCAAGGGAAATCCATTGCTTAGTGAGATTCTCTGGACTGAGTACTGTAAAGGTTAACAAGGCAATACAGAAATAGCGCTCTGGTTGAGGATGTTTCGAAGAGGGTAGAATCGGTAGCCTGAAACGCCAGCGGCAAGGCCACAGGAGCGGAACACCTGCTGGGGTAAGCATATCGGCGAGAATATGACTTAAATAGCCCAGTACCATCCCTTGGATAACGTCATTGGGAATAAACACGTTTGCGGGAAGTTTATTCATTAACAGGAAGATACCGATAAGCACAGCGATAAGACTGTGTGTAAACCCACGATGACCGAAGATCCGTGAAATGGGTAACGAGATCCAGCGCAGTCGCTGTCCTAATAATGACTTGGGGTGGTCAATATCGGGTAGTAGGCTGGTGAGTAAACACGCTGGAATTAGGTGCCACCAATCGGCAGTGCTCAGAATTGGGGTTAAGTCGTAACGTTTGGCGGCGACGGCTGTCGCCAGCGCAAACAATAAATGGCCTTCGGCGGTCATGAGTGAATACACTTAAATCTGGAAATACGTCCAGTATAGATAAGTATACAGTATTTGTGAACAGTGACGGTGTAACAAGAGTTATCGTATTACCTTCCTTGCAACATGTCTGGTGTAAGCTCGCTTAACGACGTTAGCTTTCGATCGGCTAAGGACCACACTGGCCACTCTGTCTGCTCATGGGCAGGGACAGTGAATACTCTCATCCTTGCCGCTTTTGCGGCAACCATTCCGTTAACAGAATCTTCAATCGCTAAACAATGTAGTGGATCGACCCCAAGAGCCTTGGCCGCGTTGAGATAGACCTGCGGATGAGGTTTACTATAAGGTAAGGCTTCAGCTGAAGAGAGAGTGATAAAGTAGGGTGTTAACTCGAATAGGTTAACAACGGTGGTGATCATCGACATCGGTGAGGCTGAAGCGAGTCCGATTTTAACGCCAGATTGTTGACATAGTTGTAGTGCATGTCTGACGCCCGGTAGTAGAGGCCGCTCTTCATTGATCTTATCAATAACATATTCGATGATTTGTTGGGTAATCGAGGCGGCATTAACGCTCTTATTCCCAGCCACCTGCAGCCACAACCTAACCACCTGATCAATACGTAATCCAGTAGTATCGGGCAGTTGGTGTTGTATTTCCGGGTCGATACCCTGCGCAGCGAACACTGTTTGTTCTGCGGCTTTCCAATAGGGTTCTGAGTTAATTAAGATACCATCCATGTCAAAAATGACGGCTTTCGTCGTATGTATACCGGACATTATCGCTCCAACAAGTTATTGTGTTATCGACGTTATTGTTTCAACTACGATCGATTTGTCAAATAAGCTATGCTATTTATCAAAAGATTAATTACATGATAGGTAACAACATGACCCTAGCACAGGCGCGGCGTAGCGCAATACTAAAAAAATGTATTGGATGGGTGTGCTTTATTATCGGCATGCTATCTACCGCAATTTCACTACTTAATTATCTTGGTGGGCAACATGAGAAACTGGCGAGTATCAATGCCGTACTCGCTGACTTCACCCGAGTCATTGTCGATATGCTGAGATATAATACTTCTTTCTTAAATTTATTTTGGCAGCATTCTCCGGTACCAGATTTCGCTCATAGCGCCAATTTACTTTTTTGGCTGTTTTTTATCTTAATATTTTTTGGGATGGCGTTGAATGCGGCGGGGTCACGCCAATGGCGTCAATATCGCTACGTTACGGAGCAACTTGAAGACCATAAGGTGATTGAGAATGCACTGGGTGACCGAAACGAAACCCCGTTCGACGTTCGTCGTGTCCAGTTAACCAACCAAAGTCCATTCCGGCAATATTATTTACTCTACCTACTACCGATCATTGTGGTGGGAGTGGGTTATCTTCTGTTCCATTGGTTATCCCTCATCTGATTACTTCCCAAGTGTTGAGTCCTAGAGAGGGCTCAGCGCGCTTCGAACGTTAAAGAAATAGTTATTCATCTGATTTACACTTTACCCCCTTTTATTTTCAAAATTCATCGTTATGATACGCACCCAGCTAACTGTCTCCCAACGATTAGAAACGGGAGCTTAAAGGCTATTGCTATGCATTTATATTCAGGTATGCAGTCATCCTGCATTTTTGGACCCCTTTAGTCAGTACAGGTCATTTAATGAAAGTTTTTAATAAAGTTGCATTCACAGTTTTGTTAGGTTTGGGCGCATTGAGCCAGCAAGCGCTCGCCGATACCGTTGTCTTTACCTCAATGGATAACCCAGCTACCGCTAAGAAACCTTTTGATGGGTCAGCTTCTGCGGGTTACCTCGCACAAAGCGGTAACACTAAAAGCTCTAACTTTACCGCGCAAACGAATATGACGTGGTACCAAGATACAATGGCTTATAGTCTATTTGGTAATGCCTCTAATACCTCTTCAAATGATGAACGCTCTTCAGAAACTTACAGCATTGGTGGCCGTACTCGTCATAACTTAAATGCTGATGATTATCTCTTTGGTCAAGCAACCTGGTTAAGTGATCGCTTAAATGGTTACGATAGCCGTGATACGGCGGTAGCGGGTTATGGTCGCCAGATCCTGAATGGTCCTGTACACTCTCTGCGCGCAGAATTGGGTCCAGGTGTACGTTACGATGATTACCATGATGGTGGACATAAAACGACCGCGTTGGCCTATGGTGCCTTAAGCTATCAATGGCAACTGACCGATAACACTAAGTTTATTCAAGGTGTTTCAGTATTGAGTTCATTTGGGGAAGACACTACTGTCAACTCAGAGACTGGACTACAAGTAGCGATCAATTCTAATTTCTCTCTGAAATTAGCTTATAACGTGACTTGGAATAATAATCCGCCGTCATCAGCGCCGGATCGTACCGACACTAAAACCTCTGTCTTACTGTCTTATACCATGTAAGATGCAGCTGCCCGCTCACTCGGTCAGCTAGGAGTTATCCTAACCGTTCTCCTACCTACGTTATTTGAGACTATGCTTAGTGCTTAGTTAACTTTTTTGTAGGAGAACGTCGTGGACTCTTCCATAGGTAATACCCCTCCCGAATTCAACGATAACACTTTAGCGCTGTTTTCAACGGCACGAGAACGCTTAACCTTCTATCGACAAGAGATCCACCAAGAAATCTCCTCTTTGGCTCAGCGAACGAATGCCTTTTTTACCGCTCAGTCCTTCATGGTCATTGCATATTGCTCTGCAATGAATAACACCAATCCGCACTGGGGCGACCTTTACACACTTTATATTCCGGTATTACTGACCATCTTTGGCGTTTTCAACTGTGTTAATTCTTATATCGAAATTAGCGCAGTGTATCGAGCACTTGATCATTGGCAAGAAAAGCAAGACTGCCTCCTTAACTCTGATATCGTCATAGGACAAGCATTCGACGAGCGTCCGCTATTTAGTCAACAGTATTACGCCAATAAGGCCCACCGTTACTCTATTTTCTTCTCAAGGCGCTCGACTATTCTCCTTGCGTTATTATGGTTAGCATTAGGTGGTATTACCCTCTACTTTCATTTTTGGTGATACACCACGCTATATCAGAAACGAATTAGAGCTTAAGACGCGGCCAGTCCACCGGTTGAAAACACTTCAAAATTAATCTGATCAGAAGGGATACCAAACTGTAGCAAATCTTCATAGACCGTTTGGATAAATCCAGTAGGCCCACAGAGATAGTAATCAGCCTCTGAAGTCAGTAGCTCGGGCGGAAGCGCTTCGAAGGTAAATCGCCCACAACCCTGGCTAGAAGGGCTGCTAGGGGTGGCTTGGCTATAATTGATAAAGGTCTTAATATGAGAATGCTGCTCCGCGAGTCGTGTGACTTCCTCACCCAAGGCATAGTGCGCGGCATCTTGTGTGACATGAATAAAACTGATTGCTGCGGGCGAGGTAGCGGTTACTGTTCCCGTTAGTCCTTCCAGTATCGCGACCATCGGTGTAATCCCAATACCAGCGCTGATAAGTACATTGTGTTTATTGGTATCTTTAATGGTGAACTCCCCAATCGGGGCGCTAATCTCTATCAGGTCACCGACTTGCATCTGGTGGTGTAAGGTAGATGAGACATATCCAGGTTCTTCAACGAGGCATTCTTCTTTGACCGTTATTCTGAAAAACTGACCATTGGGCGCGGTGGAAAGGCTATATTGCCGGGGCTGTTTATAACCCAATGATGGAACATTAACCCGTACTGATATGTATTGGCCGGGGAGATAATCCGGCAAAGCCAATTTGTCGGTAGGTGCCAAATAAATAGAGCTCACATTAGGGGTCTCGGCCACTTTTTTTATTACCTTAAATTCACGCCATCCAGCCCATCCCCCTCGTTCTTTTGCTAGCCGGGTATAGATTTGCTTCTCCGCATCAATCATTAACGCTGCCAACTGTTGGTAGGCGGCAGCCCAAGCATCGATTAATTCATCGTCCATCGACAGAGATAGGACCTCGCTGATTGAGTGAAGTAGATGCTCGCCGACGATCGCATAATCGGGCGCTTGAATATTCAAGCTTGCATGTTTTTGGCAAATCATCTTAACAGCAGGGAGTAAAACGCTGGGGTCTTCGATATTTTCAGCATAGGCCAACACCGCGTTAGCTAGGGCTTTAGCCTGTTTGCCATCGCGTTGATGGCCCATATTAAATGTTTCTTTTAATTCAGGTACCTGGGTTAGCATTCTCTGGTAGAAATGCGCTGTCAGTGCTTGGCCACTCGCCCTGAGTACAGGAACGGTTTGTTGAATAAGTTTCTTTTGTTGAGTTGTTAGCATAGGAGCCTCCATGTTTTCCTAATGATGTATTTTATATGCATCTTTAAGATTGGCAAGGATCTTATTGTCTAATGGGGGATAAAGTTACACAGTCCTCCTTTAACTTCCGGCAGATATGACGGTACGGGCGATTCTTGGTGTTGGTATAGGGTGAGTTATCTAATGGGAGAGGATTTAGTCAGGGTTAAAGGTGCTGACTCGGTCAATCCTCTCTATATTCTTAAGGTATTTCAGCAGTAATCAGTCGTGCCAAGCATAAGATCATCGAAAAGCCGCCATTTAGGCGACCTAATGAGTTGTTCTGAAATTTTATGAATATTATATGGCTTATTCGGTTTTACAGCTCGAGCCCTTCTTCACTTAAAGACTTCATCACTGAATCTCTTACCATGATTCTTTCATACCAACTTTTCAAATTAGTTAACCTATCGAAGTTAATATCAGCGTTCTACTAATCGAAGTAAGCGGCAAATTAATGTCTACTGAAGAGTGCGTGGATAAATTTGAAAACTATGGTGGTCTTGTTACAAGTAACGCTTTCGGCAATAGCACAATAATGGGAGTAGTGGCATTTAAGGTGGAGGCGTTACCGAGAGGTGGGGGTGACGAATTGCACCTTGCTCTTTAAGTCAGCCTCTTAAACCTGTAAGATTGATTTTACTGTGAATATTTTAGAAACACAGAAATTAAGGCGTATACCAAATAGTGTACCAAATTCATAAAAATGAGCCTGAAATATTTACAAGCAGTTGAATTTAAATCAAAAAACAACATAGCATGTAGCCTGTCGTGTGGGTTACCACTGCAATTAAGGATATAGAATGCCCGTTATTACTCTTCCTGATGGAAGCCAACGTAGTTTTGATCATGCCGTTAGCGTGATGGATATAGCCCAAGACATCGGTCCTGGTCTTGCTAAAGCCTGTATTGCCGGACGTGTGAATGGTGAACTGGTTGATGCCGTCGATCCGATTACCGACGATGCAAAGGTTTCAATTATTACCGCTAAAGATGAAGAGGGGATCGAAATCCTCCGCCACTCTTGTGCGCACTTATTGGGACATGCGATTAAGCAACTGTGGCCAAATACCAAAATGGCGATTGGTCCTGTTATCGACAATGGGTTTTACTACGATGTCGATCTTGACCATACCTTAACTCAGGAAGACCTCGAAAAACTCGAAAAGCGTATGCACGAGTTGGCCGAAAAAAATTACGAAGTTGTTAAGAAACAAGTTAGTTGGCAAGAAGCTCGCGATACCTTTGAAGCGCGTGGCGAGCCATACAAAATGGAAATTCTTGACCAAAATATCAGTCGTGATGATAAACCGGGTCTGTATCATCATGAAGAATATGTCGATATGTGCCGTGGACCGCACGTTCCCAATATGCGTTTCTGCCATCACTTCACTCTGCAGAAGCTGGCGGGTGCCTACTGGCGCGGTAATAGCGATAATAAAATGCTGCAACGTATCTACGGTACTGCATGGGCTGATAAAAAGCAGCTTGCGGCCTATTTGAAACGTTTAGAAGAAGCAGCTAAGCGTGACCACCGTAAAATCGGTAAGCAACTCGATCTGTATCATATGCAGGAAGAGGCGCCGGGAATGGTTTTCTGGCATAATGATGGCTGGACTATCTTCCGCGAGCTAGAAACCTTCGTTCGCAGTAAGCTTAAAGAATACCAATATCAAGAAGTTAAAGGTCCGTTTATGATGGACCGCGTGCTATGGGAAAAAACTGGGCACTGGGAAAACTATAAAGAGGCGATGTTTACTACCTCTTCTGAGAACCGTGAGTACTGTATTAAGCCGATGAACTGTCCAGGCCATGTGCAGATATTTAATCAAGGATTAAAATCTTATCGTGACCTACCGCTGCGGATGGCTGAATTTGGTAGCTGTCATCGTAATGAACCATCGGGTGCATTACACGGCTTAATGCGTGTTCGTGGCTTTACTCAGGATGACGCCCATATTTTCTGTACCGAAGACCAAATTCTCGATGAGGTGAATAGCTGCATACGTATGGTCTACGATATGTACAGCACCTTTGGTTTTGAAAAGATTGTGGTAAAACTCTCTACTCGTCCTGAGAAGCGTATTGGTAGCGATGAGTTATGGGACAAGGCTGAACGAGATTTGGCTCAGGCGCTAAAAAACAATGATATTGAATTTGAATATCAACCGGGCGAAGGCGCTTTCTATGGCCCGAAAATCGAATTTACTTTATATGATTGTCTGGATCGTGCTTGGCAATGTGGTACAGTACAGCTCGACTTTTCTCTGCCTGAGCGTCTAGAAGCAACTTATGTCGGTGAAAATAATGACCGTCAAACGCCAGTAATGATTCACCGTGCTATACTAGGTTCGGTCGAACGTTTTATTGGCATTCTGACGGAAGAGTTTGCTGGTTTCTTCCCAACGTGGTTGGCGCCAATGCAAGCCGTCGTGATGAATATCACCGATAGCCAAGCAGAATATGTCAGTGAATTGACTAAAAAATTACAAAATGCGGGTATTAGAGCTAAAGCAGACTTGAGAAACGAGAAGATTGGCTTTAAAATCCGTGAGCACACATTACGTCGCGTACCCTACATGTTAGTCTGCGGTGATAAAGAG
>Ga0153974_1000097_pt1 | contig 21368 bp, 19 predicted proteins | sample TSGA058MetaG_FD_104741 | JGI IMG/M metagenome (GOLD analysis project Ga0153974, IMG submission 104741) | Attine ant fungus gardens microbial communities from Georgia, USA - TSGA058 MetaG | ecosystem: Host-associated > Fungi > Mycelium > Unclassified | place: USA: Georgia, Yuchi Wildlife... | reverse complement strand
TTTAGCGCGAGATTACGGCCCATTACTGCCATTCCGACAACACCAATTTGCTGCTTAGACATTACATTCTCCTGTCTGGTAGAAAGCTTACCTATGTGAACATTATGTTCTAGGTTTGTTAGCATGTACCTTGTTCTATAAGTTATATAAAAACCTGGCCGGGAAATCTATTCTTAACGCACGTTTGATCAAGTCCTCCCCGCTCAGATGCTTATTAATTACACTTATTGACGATATCCATGGGGATTTTTTTGCTGCCAGCGCCAGGTATCGATCATCATTTCGTCGATACCGCGCGAAACGCTCCAGTTTAATTCTTTCGCCGCTAAGGCAGGGTCAGCCCAAAATGCGGCGAGGTCGCCGGCACGGCGCGGCTTAATTTCAAACGGGATCGTGCAGCCTGAAGCCTGCTCAAAGGCTCGGATCATCTCTAGTACGGAATAGCCTTTCCCCGCGCCGAGATTATAAGCACGATAGCCCTGAGTTTGTTTTAGGTGATCCAGCGCTTTTAAATGGCCTTCAGCGAGGTCCATCACGTGAATATAATCACGTTGACAGGTACCATCTGGGGTCGGGTAGTCGCCACCGAACACGCCAAGCTGCGGTAACTTACCGATCGCCACCTGAGCGATGTAAGGCAGTAAATTATTTGGGATCCCTGAGGGGTCTTCACCGATCTCGCCCGACTCATGGGCACCCACTGGATTAAAGTAACGCAGGGCGATAGTATTGAATTGTGGCTCAGCTTTAGCAAAGTCTTGCAATACCAGTTCGATCATCAACTTTGACGACCCATAAGGGCTAGTCGTTCCGCCGATCGCCGTGGTTTCGACATAAGGCACTGGTGCATCGGCCCCATAGACGGTTGCTGACGAGCTAAAAATAAAGTTCCAAATCCCAGCGCGGCGCATCTCTTCGAGTAATACCAGGGTACCAGAAACATTATTTTCGTAATATTCCAGCGGCATCCGTGTTGACTCACCCACCGCTTTTAAGGCGGCAAAGTGAATCACATCAGTAATGCTGTGTTCAGCGAACAGCGACTGCAAACAGCCTCTGTCACGTATATCCCCTTCAACGAACGCCGCTTGACGTCCGGTTAGCTTCGCCACGCGTGCTAAGGCTTCTTGTGAGGCATTACATAAATTATCCAAAACAACGACGTCATCGCCCCGTTGTAGCAGTGCTAAGACGGTATGCGAACCAATATACCCTGCACCACCTGTCACTAAAATTGCCATAAATGATTAGCCTAAATTAAGAGTTGAGAAGTGTTTTAATCGAGTCTCTAAAAGCTTGCCCAGACTGTGCATTACGTAATCCATAGGCAACGAAGGCTTGCATATACCCGAGCTTGCGCCCGCAGTTATAGCTAATGCCATGAAGCTCACTGGCCTCTACGGCTTCAGATTGATTGAGGGCAGCAATCGCATCCGTTAATTGGATACGACCCCAAGCGCCGGGCTGAGTGTCTTCTAAATACGCCCAGATTTTTTCAGAAAGCACATAACGTCCTACCGCCGCCAGTTGAGCGGTTTCGGGTAAGTTTTCGACCTGGGCAGGTTTTTCGATGAAGTCGACAATACGACACGTATCACCTGGGGAGGCTAGAGGTTGTTCAGTGGTAATCACTGAGTATTCTGCAAGCTCTTCGCGAGGTAGCGTCTGACAAAGGACTTGCGAACGCCCCGTTTCAGCGAAACGCGACAGCATCGCTGCCAGATTATAACGCAATGGATCGGCACTCTGATTATCGAGAATGACATCAGGCAATACGACGACGAAGGGGTTATCGCCGACGATTGGCTTAGCACAGAGAATTGCATTCCCTAAGCCTAGCGGCTGCGGTTGACGCACATTCATGATGGTCACACCGGGAGGACAGATATTTTTTACTTCGCTGAGAAGCTGGCGCTTAACCCGCTGCTCGAGCAAAGCCTCGAGTTCGTAAGTGGTATCGAAATGGTTTTCCACAGCATTTTTAGAAGCATGTGTAACTAATACAATCTCTTTGATCCCCGCGGTCACACACTCATCAATGATATACTGAATCATCGGCTTATCAACGATGGGCAACATCTCTTTAGGGATCGCCTTAGTCGCTGGCAACATATGCATACCGAGACCGGCAACAGGAATAACCGCTTTCAAATTTTTCATATCTCATCCACTGGTTGGGGTGCGTGCACGATAGTATCGATGAGCCTAAACTTTCAAAGCATAGGGAGAGTCTGAAACTCTCCCTGTCGCATTACGATGCAGGATGTTTAGTCTTATCGTTATCTTTAAGCCACTGCTGCAATCGGCTCTTAAGATTATTTTTCAATAACCTATCGACCGATAATGAGTATTGCAAGTGATTCCAAGGGCCGTAAAAGCGTAACGGAATAGGTTGATTTGCCAGAAGGGCAATCATACCGGGGTCACCTTTCCAACCACGCGTTAATAAGTTGAAGGTAATATCGAGCTGATGCTGTGCAAAATTGATGTTACCCAGCGCGTTGAGTGAGACTTGAGCATTTTCACCTTCTAAACGTGTCAGCTGTAACGTGCCATTCGCTAAGCTGAACTCACCCCGCATATCGGGAATAACAGGGTGCAGTGTAGGGTCAGCATTGACACGGTTACTCGCACGCGTTACCGCATCGATGACCATCTGTTGCACGTTCATCTGCGGGATATGTAACCCGATAAGGTCTATGGTTGAACGACCTTGCCACCGCGTGAGCACCTGCTTACCACTTAATCCCTGCCCCGTAAAGTCGCCTTGTAGCGAGATATCGCCACGCAATACCGGCGGTATTTGCAGTAATGGCTGCACAACTTGCAGCGGAATGCGCTGTAGATCGGTATGCAGATCGACTGTGGCTATGTCAGGTCGGAAATCGAGCTTACCTTGGATCGTAAAATGACCGTTGTCTACCTTACCGGAAAGCGTGTTCAAGCTCATCATGCCCATAGCATTATGCGCGTCTAGAGCTAACCCCTTCACCGTCACACCGTGCCAGGTGGCTTGCTCAGCCTTGAGTTCACTTGAGATCTCGCTTTGATTCAACCAATCGATGAAACCGCGATTATTTTTTTCCACCACCACAGGGGTCCGCGCGTGGGTTTGCGGTGGCGCGTTATCGGTGGTGACAGTTTGTGTAGAGAGTTGCTGAGATAGACTCGACTCCCCAGATGATAACAACTGATCAAAATTAGCGTTCTGTGAATGTAACTTAAGGTTTAGCTGCAGGGCAGGCGCTAATATACCGCTCGCTTCCCCACTAAAATCACTGTCGTCAGCATGTAAGCTAAAGTTGGTCAGATTGAACGCCTTACTTATCGGTGACCATTGCGCGTTAAAAGAGGTTTCCCCCTTCACACCCTGTTCAGGCAGTGAGACACCTTGTAATTGATAGTTACCGCGATCAACCGAGAAGGCTAATTTGTAGGGGTAATGGCGCGCATCCATCTGCCCGTCGAAATCGATCGTGAAGGTCTGCTGATTCCGCGTTAAGGTGGTACTTAAGTGATAGCGCCCGACGCGCGGAGTATCCTGATGCAAACTCAAGTCAACATTGCGGAAATTAAGTTGTTCGCCTTGCGGATCTTGCCAAATCAGTAAACTATTTGCTACCGACACATGCGCAATATCGAGTGACCAATGGCCTAAAGAGGGTGCAAATTTATTGTTATCGTCCGGCGCAATCGGCCCTGCGGATGCCGTTTTGGCCGCCGCGTCGGGTGTCGATTGAATGACCGCATGCATGACTAAGACTTTACTGATGTGCAACTGGTGGGAAAGAAGAGGGAGAAGCTCAACGTCTAGACGCATATTATCGGCTGTTACCGCCGGCTGTGAAGCCCCCGGCGCGGTAAGCACGATGGGTCCGCTTAATATGCTCAATCTTGGCCACACGTGCCAACGCAGATCACCTTTGAGCGTCAGTTGATAACCACTGCGCTTTTCAACCTGTTGGACCATATAATGTTTAAAATCATTTGGATTTACCAACAGGACTAATGCAGACATCCCTGCGACCAGCACCGTAATGAGAATGGCGAAGGTGGTTATCAGCTTTCTCATGCCATCTCCCTAAAAACGAAATTAATCTTTATCGATTCGGCTAGCGACCGCACTTTGTTGATCACGATACTTAGCATCTTGGCGGCTATTATAAGGACGTGCCGCGGGGCCGGATAAAGGTTCAAAACTCAGTGCCCCTATTAACATCCCTGGACGTAGTGCCAAAGGTAGCTTACCCGAGTTAAAGAATTCTAACACAATTCGCCCTTTCCAACCGGGATCGATTCGATGTGCGGTGACGTGAACCATCAATCCTAAACGCGCTAACGATGATCGACCATCTAACCAACCGACTAGGTCATTAGGTAAAGTGACTGATTCATAGGTCACGGCCAATGCGAGTTCGCCAGGATGTAAGAAGAACGCTTCATCGTCTTTTAACACGATTTCTTCGCTCATTACGCGTTCTAATGAAGCACTGACCGCATCTTTAGGGCCACTTAAATCGATAAATGCTGCCGTATGGCCGCGGAAAGTACGAAAGCCATTCCCTAATCGTACGTCGACCGTGGCACCATTAATCCGCTCGACTGGAGGACGAGGTTCGATGCAAAGTTTCCCTTCATCCATCCAGGCCTCAATGTCTCGGTCGCATAATCTCATAGTGGTTCCCTAATAAAATATCGCAAAAAAACTTATTCGAAGAATTGATTAATCTTAGCTTTCAAAATATCGATCGCAATACGATTTTTTCCACCGCGAGGTACGATGATGTCTGCGTATTGTTTGGACGGCTCGATAAACTGCAGGAACATCGGGCGGACAGTCTTTTGGTACTGACTCATCACCGAATCCATCGAGCGGCCACGCTCATTAACGTCGCGTTTCATTCGGCGCATTAGACAGATATCTAAAGGTGTGTCGACGAAGATAGAGAAGTTTAATTCGTTACGTAGGCGGGCATCGGTTAACAATAAAATCCCTTCAAGAATGATCACTTTCTTGGGTTTTAAGGTCTGGGTTTTTGCCATGCGGGTGTGTTCAGAATAGCTATACATCGGGAGTTCGATCGACTGACCTGATTTAATTGCTTGCAGCTGGTTCAAGAGTAAATCGTGGTCCATCGCATTAGGATGGTCGTAATTGGTCTTGATCCGCTCTTCCATCGTGAGGTGGCTTTGATCGCGATAGTAACAATCTTCTGGGATGACACCGATATGTTCATCGCCCACTTGATCACGAATTTCACGATACAGCGTACTGGCAATTAAACTTTTTCCAGATGCGGACGCGCCCGCAATTCCGATAATCACACATTGATGAGACTGGTCAGTCATTATTTTACAACCTGAAACTGAAGCCAAAATACCCGCGTTGTCCAGCAAGCACTTAAGCAAAATGGGAGGATAAACGCCGGCGATTATAAGGGTTTCGCCGCAGTGATGCTAGCGAAAAGGACGTACTTTTAAGAGTTTAACACTGTTTTTTTGGTTGCGGTTAGCTACACTAGCGCGCTGAATTGGCTGAGTGGCAGCCAATCCCTATCACCCTAGAGGATCTATGCACTGGCAAATGTTGACCTATTTTGGCGATAGCATGCTGCTGTTACCGAGCGCTGTTGTCTTGGCTTTTGCACTGTTCTATAACACGTCAAAACTCGCACCAGTGTGCTACTGGTTGGTCAGTTTTGGTTCAGCGGGATTGATAGTCAGCATCTCCAAAGTCTTATTTCTAGGGTTTTTAATTGGTAGCGCACGTTATAATTTTACGGGCTTTAGCGGCCACACCACGATGTCTACGACCTTTTGGCCGGTCTTTTTTTGGTTTATCGCCCGTGGGTTTTCGTTCCAGCGTCCCCTCTTTTGGGTGGTCCTCGGCTATCTTTCAGCCTTAACCATTGCGTATTCTCGCCTTGCTCTGCATGCTCACTCGCCGAGCGAAGTGATTTGCGGCTTTTTATTAGGATGTGGCTGTAGCCTATTCTTCTTGGCCATGCAGAGGAAAGTGGCCTTCAAGCCGATTAGCCTTATCGAATTACTCCTTATTATTGCCCTCCCACTTTTTCTCGTCTCACAGGGGAAACCGGCTACCACTCAACATTTCCTCGGTACCCTTGCGGCAAAACTCGCCGGAATGGAGCAGCCACATACTCGACAGCAATTGCTCTCATTAGGTCGATAAGCGTAAATAATTGACTTTGCGCCGTAACCCGTTAAAGTGCGCCCCTTTTATTAAGGGGGTGCAGCATGGTAATTGGTTTCGATTATGGTACAGCAAACTGTTCGGTAGCCGTCGAACGCGATGGTCAGTTTCAACAACTGCCACTTGCCGGTACGGAGAAATTACTTCCCTCGATGATGAGCGCCCCGATCCGTTCAGCAGTCAGTGAATGGCTGTACCGCCATCACGGCGTCAGTTACCACACCGCGGACGAGACCGCGCTGTTACAACAAGCCTTACGGGCAAACCGCGAAGAAGATCTGCCTGTCTCCGCGCAAAGCGTACAGTTTGGTCTCTCTGCGCTGAATCACTACATGGCCGATCCACAAGACGTCTGGTTCGTGAAATCGCCAAAGTCCTTTTTAGGCGCCAAGGGACTCAAGCCGCAGCAAATCGCTTTTTTTGATGATGTCGTCTGCGCCATGATGTTACATATCCGTCAGCAAGCCGAGTTGCATACTCAAACGCCAATTGAGCAAGCCGTTATTGGCCGCCCAGTTAACTTCCAAGGCACCGGCGGTGAAGAGGCCAATCGGCAGGCGGTCGGTATTTTACGCCGCGCAGCACTGAGAGCAGGATTTCGTGACGTGGAATTCCAGTTTGAACCCGTCGCAGCAGGCTTAGAATACGAGTCGCGTCTTACCCAGGAAACCCGTGTACTCGTCGTCGATATTGGCGGGGGAACCACCGACTGCTCACTATTACTGATGGGGCCTGAGTGGCGGCATAAAGCGGAGCGAAGCGAAAGCTTACTCGCTCACAGCGGCTGTCGAGTGGGGGGTAACGACCTCGACATTATGCTGACCTATAAGCAGCTAATGCCGCTACTCGGTGCAGGCAGTTCTTCTCGTTCCGGTAAAGCCTTACCGATGTTGCCTTGGTGGAATGCGATCGCCATTAATGATGTGATGGCACAAGGCGACTTCTACAGCGCCAGTGGCGGCCAGCAACTCCAGCAAATGGTTAAAGATGCGCAACAGCCCGAACTGGTGACTCGGTTATTAACCTTGTGGCGAGAGAAACAGAGTTATCAGCTAGTACGTAGCGCCGAGCAGGCAAAAATTGACCTCTCCGAACAGTCTGAGACGCGTTGTGATTTGGGCTATCTCGATACCGCGTTAGACCTGCGTCTCTCTGCACAAAGCTTACGAGAAGCTATCGACTCACCGTTACAGAAAATGCTACAGCAAGTCGTTGAGGTCATGCAGCAAGCTACTGTCAAGCCTGAGGTCATCTACCTAACGGGAGGCAGCGCACGTTCTCCCTTATTACGTCAAGCCTTGGAACAGCTTCTGCCCGATACCCAAATTATCCAAGGGGATGATTTTGGATCGGTAACCCTAGGCTTAACCCGCTGGGCCAATACGCTTTTTGCGTAGTCAGATCAATTCAAGAAAGGTTAGTGGTTGTTAGGCTAAAAGGTGATACGTACAATCCCATGCTTTTTATAGGGTTACTTATAACCCTACTTAAGTATGGGGTTGATCATGACAACAGAACTACTCTCTCCTGCTGGCTCATTAAAGAATATGCGCTATGCCTTTGCCTATGGCGCAGATGCCGTTTATGCAGGACAGCCGCGTTACAGCCTGCGCGTGAGAAACAATGAATTTACCCTTGAGAATCTCGCCATAGGGATCGAGGAAGCCCACCAGCTAGGTAAGAAATTCTACGTTGTCAGTAATATTGCGCCCCATAACGCTAAGCTCAAAACCTTTATCCGCGACCTGACGCCCATTGTTGCCTTGCAACCCGATGCGCTAATTATGTCGGATCCGGGGCTGATCATGCTAGTGCGTGAACACTTCCCCACCCTTCCCCTCCATCTCTCTGTTCAAGCCAATGCCGTAAATTGGGCAACCGTTAAATTTTGGCAAACACAAGGCATTCGCCGCGTAATCCTATCACGGGAATTGTCCTTGGAAGAGATCGATGAGATCCGCCAGAAAGTCCCCGAAATGGAGCTCGAAGTTTTCGTGCATGGCGCGCTCTGTATGGCCTACTCTGGCCGCTGCCTGCTTTCAGGCTATTTGAATAAACGTGATCCCAATCAGGGGACCTGTACTAATGCCTGTCGTTGGGACTATAAGGTTATCCCCGCTCAAGAGGACGAGCTCGGTAACATGGTGGCAAGCGATTATCCCGCCCCAACGCTTGGCCTAGGACCTAGCACTCAGCAAGCCCTGCTTTTGACCGATAAAATGCGCCCTGACGAACCGATGAGTGCAACCGAAGACGAGCATGGCACCTATATCATGAATTCGAAGGATTTGCGTGCTGTGGAACATGTCCCGCGTTTGGTCGAAATGGGGATCAGTTCATTAAAGATTGAGGGAAGGACTAAATCTTTTTACTACTGCGCCCGCACCGCGCAGGTCTATCGTAAGGCCATTGATGATGCGCAGGCCGGAAAACCTTTCGACTCATCGTTGCTCACCACGTTGGACGGGTTAGCTCACCGTGGTTATACCGAGGGATTTTTACGTCGCCATACCCACGACAGCTATCAGAATACCCAACAAGGCTACTCTGTTTCCGACCGACAACAGTTTGTAGGGGAATTTAGTCAAGCCCAAGATCAGGGGTTCGCCGAGGTGATTGTTAAAAATAAATTTCAGTGTGGTGATCACTTAGAAGTGATGACCCCCACCGGCAATTTCTCGTTTATCTTAAAGACGCTACGCGATAAAAATCATCAGCCGCTCACGGTTGCACCCGGCGATGGTTACCGAGTATGGATCCCAATCCCTGCCAATACTGAGCTTCGCTATGCATTACTCATTCGCCATTTAGAAAATGGGCAGACCACCCAAGCGCCTCATCGCAACACTCCGCGCTCAGGTGTGGTATAAAGGAGCCTATTTGATTAAGTGAAGGGAAAGAGAATGGCTCCAGCATTTCTGATTTTACATGGCAAAAAAGCCAGTGATCCGACTATCCGTGACGTTGTCACAAAATTACGTGATGAAGGGATCAGCCTTGAAGTCAGAGTGACCTGGGAGTTTGGCGATTGTCACCGTTTCATCACCGAGGCCATCGATGCTCACTGTTCGACCCTTATTATCGGTGGCGGCGATGGAAGCCTGAACGAAGCTGTGAATAGCTTAATGCAATTTCCCTCTGCGCAACGCCCTCCACTGGCAGTATTGCCATTGGGAACAGCTAATGACTTTGCCACCAGTATCGGGATCCCGCCGGAGCCAGAGGCAGCACTGCGCTTAGCCCTGACGGCCGCAGCACAACCTATCGACCTTGCCTGTGTTAACCAACAACACTACTTTATCAATATGGCAACGGGCGGCTTCGGCACAAGGATCACCACTGAGACACCGGAAAAATTGAAGTCGGCCCTGGGCGGTGCGTCCTATTTCCTACATGGCCTGTTACGGATGGATCGCTTAAAACCAGACCACTGCACCCTTGTAGGTGAACAGTGGCAATGGCAAGGCGACGCCTTAGTTATCGCGGTAGGTAATGGCCGTATGGCGGGGGGCGGACAACGACTCTGTCCGACGGCCTTAATCAATGATCAGCAATTAGCGCTAACGGTTATTACGGCTCAAGAATTATTACCTTCTTTATTGCACTCGCTAACCCGTGATGATGAAAATCCTAATATCATCAACCAACGCGCCAGTGAATTTACCCTTACCAGCGAACATACCATGACCTTTAACTTGGATGGGGAACCGCAGAGTGGCACGCACTTCCACTTTGCGGTCTTAGGTGATGCGATGCAGTTTCGTCTGCCTACTGTCTGTCCTCTATTGGGGTAGGCTAACCGGCCACTGTTGGTAAAAGTGATGGACCGGGCCGTGGCCCTGTCCGACATTTAACTCATCGGCGTGAGCAATCGCTCCTTGCAACCATAGCTTGGCCTGCCAAGTGGTCTGTGCCCAGTCCGTAAAATGTGGGCGGAGAGCTGCCAGTGCGGCCGATAAGGTACAACCAGTGCCATGGGTGTTATGCGTCGCGATCCTTGGCTGACTGAAACGCTGCTGCCCTGTCGCCGTGATTAACCAATCGGGACTGTTGGCCGTTTGTAGATGGCCGCCTTTCATTAACACCGCCTCACAGCCGAGTTGTAATAATCGCTCGCCCTGCTCGCGCATCTGTTGCTCATTTTCGGCCGGATGACAATCAAGCAACGCAGCAGCTTCCGGAATATTTGGGGTAATGATTGAAACCTTAGGGATCAGCACCTCGCGCAAGCAACGTATCGCATCGGGGTCCAATAAGGGATCGCCACTCTTTGCGAGCATCACGGTATCTAAGACACGCCAAGGGATGGTCGACCGCTCTAATCCTGCGGCGACCTGCTCAATGATCCCTTGATGATGCAACATACCCATCTTCACACTAGCAATCTCAAGATCGGTGAGTACCGAGTCTAATTGTTGGCCGACAAATTCGGCCGTTACCGGAAAAATGCCTTGCACACCACAGGTATTTTGAGCCACTAAGGCGGTTATAACACTCGCGCCATAGCCCCCTAACGCACTAAAGGTTTTTAAATCGGCATGAATCCCCGCACCACCGGAAGGGTCGGTTCCGGCGATGGTTAAGATATTATAGGGGCTCATGGCACCTCCTGAAGCTGAGCGAGACCATCAAGCAGATGTAACGCAAAGGTCCCTGGACCTGCGGCCTGTTGCATAGCCAATTCTGCCGCGCGGGATAGCATCCAGCATGCACTCGCCACGTTGCCAAGCCTATCGCCCTCTAGCGAGGCGAAGGCAGCACACAGCGCTGATAAGGCACATCCAGCCCCCGTTACTCGAGTCGCTAGAATGGATCCGCCCGAAACCTTAAGGGTTCGGAGACCATCGGTAATCAGATCGACTTCCCCGGTGACGACCACGATCCCCTCTATTGTCATCGCCAGTTGTCGCGCCGCGTCGAGTGCCTGATCGGCGCTGAGTTGGGTTTCCGGCCCGCGACCGCCAGTGGTCTCGCCTGCTAACACGCTAATTTCCGACGCGTTGCCACGGATCACACTGGGATTCAATGACAACAGCTTACGGCAGAATTCGGTACGTAGGGTCAAGCCTCCTACGGCTACCGGATCCAACACCCACGGCTTACTGAAACGGTTAGCATTTTCGGCGGCATGGTAATAGGTGGCGCAGTGTTCGTGGTAAAGGGTACCGACATTGAGTAAAAGCCCGTCGGCCACTTGCGCAAATTCTTGGCATTCACTCGGATCGATGATCATTGCCGGAATCGCTCCAGCCGCGAGGAGTAGATTGGCGGTGAAATTCTGTACAACCGTATTCGTGATGCAGTGAACGAGGGGGGAAAGGTCGGCGAGCTGAGCGATGGCCCGTTGGGCAATCGCCGCATCAAGTTCAAGTATAGCGGTATCTGTGGGCATGGTGTCTCCCACCGGCGGTAGAAAGACAGCCCCTAATCGGGCGAGTGACTTTCCTACGCTGGCATTATCCAGTTCAGGTAGTACGGGTATTTCTCAGCCTGATAAATAAGGCACCCCGAGTCATGAAGATTGTATCTTCTTAGATCTGGCAGAGTAGAGGAAATTGCTTTGCGCCGCAAGTGCATCAGCTGGGTAATGCTACTTCGCCTGTTTTCTCACCTACCGCTTAATCCTCACCCTCTGCATTCATTAATACCACTCAAATAGCGCCAACCACTACATAAAAACTCTTTTTTTATATCAAGTCATCAACAGATATTATTTAGCGTTAACCTGAAGTACTTACGTTGAGTATGTTTTCTTTATGATCGTTTTAATGTGGATTTTAATAAAGCATTTCTTAGCTTTGCTTTTTTTTCCGCTTGATTGATTTTTTCAAAGCAAATTTTTATGATTTTTTTAGTGGTCAATTGGGTTAGCTCGTAATTATTTCTTTCCCATTCATCTATCGGCTTAACACGCTCAGAGGATAGTAGATCACCGCTTGAGCAAACTTGGTAAAAGTCCCCAACGCTTATTGTTGTTGAATACTTAAATTCATAATCATTGTTTCCTAAACCTTCATAAATAAGCTTAAACTTGTAAGGTTCAACGATAATTTTAGCGTCCTTTCCTGTATAGGTGTTCATACCTTTTAGTATTGTATCCAGCTCAGGGTTTAAATAATCCATTGTTTTATTTTTAACACTAGGGATAGAGTTACCTTTTAACTGTTCTTTGCTAAATCCGTCAGTGTTGGAACTTCCACCGCCAAGGAGAGTAGCTGCAATCTGTAACGTTTTTAAACCTACAAGTTTTGCGGTATCTGCTTTAGAGACAACATTTAATGTGTTATCTGTATCTTTAACAACGTCACCGTTTATAGCATTCTGCGTGAGTACAGTTATTCTAGAAAAATTATCAAAATCTATTACTCTTGTATCGACAATCTTGGTTCTTGGCGGTGAAGGGGAATTTGTGCAAGCACTTAACAAAATGCATCCAAAAGTGCTAAGTAATAATCCATTAATATTTTTCAATTTTATTTTCTCCATAGTAGATTCCATCTTTCAACTTAACTTATCGTTATTGAATTACGCCAAGAATATTTTTTGTTAGCTTCCTTCTTGGAAGGCAGTTATGCGATAACCTTAAAATAGGTATCGAATCCTAAATTCATAAATCGGTACCACAATCCGAGTATTACGGGTATTTATCAGCCTGATAAACTCAGCAGTCCGAGGCGAAGAGAAAGCGTCATTCTATAACTTGGCAGCTTAAGAGAAGTTATGTGTCGCTGCAAGAAAAGTGTTACTGAAAAATGATGTCTGACAAGAAACACTCGAATAACTTATTTGGCTACGATAAGTCGGGCGTTACGACCGTTATTCCCTCCCCGCCTGCTCGGCTATCCATGCCATAAACAGTTGGACTTTGGGCCAATGGGTGCCTTGCTGCGTATATAACGCATAGCCAAAGGGGCTTGCCAAAATTTTATCGGGAAAGGGGGCCACCAAGCTGCCGGACTGAAGTTTCTCTTCAAGCAACCGCATCCGCCCCATGGCAACGCCACCATGATGAAGTGCGGTGGTAACGGCTAACGCCATCTGATCACAATAGAGATGAGAGGCCGGCGTTACGCTAATAGCGAAGGCCTCTGTCCACTGCTGCCACTCATGGTTCCCGCTGTACCTCTGCCACGCTCGATGGTCGTGAAGCAAACGGCACCCTTGTAATCGTTCAGGATGATTGACCAACCCAAACTTGTCTGCGTAGCGGGCTGAGCAAACTGGCGTGATGGATTCGTTCATCAACGGCGTACAGGTAAGTCCCGGCAGGCTAAGGTGCCCGAAGTTGATGGCAATATCCACCCCAAGCTCATCCAGCTGGATCAGATCATTGCCCGTTGAGAGGCAGACGTCGATACCGGGATAGCGATCTAAAAAATCCCCTAATCGGGGGACAAGCCAAGCCTGAGCAAATGAGGGCCGACTATAAAGGTTTAACCGCCCGACGACCCCTTGATGCTTAAGATCGAGCAGCTCTTTACTCAGTAAATCGAAAGAGAGCGTGATTTTTTGAAAGAGATGTGCACCCTCGGCCGTTAAGATGATTTTACGGTGCAGACGCATAAAGAGCGGTATATTAAGCTCTCGCTCCAAATGGCGAATACGGTGGCTGACGGCGCTGGGTGTTAAGCAGAGTAATCGTGCGGCTAAAGCAATAGACCCTTTTTCTGCCACCAAAGCGAAGGTTTGTAAGCGGTTAAGCTGCCCTGCTTGAAAACTGTTCAGAATTTTTCCCTCATCATCAACGCCTAGCTTTCCTATGGCCCACGCTCTAGGCAGGCATAATGCAATAAATTCACAACAGGTTCACATGATTTATCCTCAGCCTAGGCTGAAAAGTAATCACTTGTCAGTGTATCGATTGCAACAGTATGCTGCCGCTCAACATTGAGTGACCACGCCCTACTAACTCTAGGTATAGACTAAGTGAATAAGACTATGACGGATAAATTTCCCGCACTTAATAACAATAAGGTTGTTCAGCAACTCTCGGCCCAGACCCCTTTGTTTTGGCCGAATCCACACCGCCTCCCTGCCAGCGAGGGATTAACGCACGTGGGATTAACCTTAGCAGAGGTTCGCGATGCGGCCGACCGACTGCAACGCTTTGCGCCCTTAATCGCCGAAGCCTTCCCAGAAAGTCGTTCACAAGAGGGAATTATCGAGTCAGAAATAGTTGAAATTCCGGCCATGCAGCAGGCTTTGGCGCAACAAGGCCCATTAGCCGGTAAGCTGTGGCTAAAAAAGGATAGCCATCTGCCGATCTCTGGCTCAATTAAGGCGCGTGGGGGGATTTACGAGGTGTTAGTGTTAGCGGAGAAACTGGCACTGGCGTCAGGGGAGTTTAGCGAACAGGATGATTATCGACGACTGCTCACCCCCCACTTTCGGCAACTTTTTGGTCGCTATAAAATTGCGGTAGGCTCGACGGGTAATCTTGGCTTATCGATTGGGATAATGGGGGCAACATTAGGTTTTCAAGTTGTCGTGCATATGTCATCCGATGCTCGGGAGTGGAAAAAACAACGACTCAGAGCACACCAGGTCACGGTTATCGAACACCAGGATGACTATAGTGTTGCCGTAGAACAGGGCCGACAAACGGCGGCAAACGATCCTTACTGTTATTTTATCGATGATGAGCACTCCTCTACCCTATTCCTCGGTTATGCCGTGGCCGGGCTACGCTTGCCTGCGCAATTGGCGGAACGAGGGATTACTGTCGATCAAGAAAATCCACTCTGTGTCTATTTACCCTGCGGCGTGGGAGGTGGTCCCGGTGGTGTGGCCTTTGGGCTTAAGTTAGCCTTTGGCGATGCCGTACGCTGTTATTTTGCTGAGCCGACGCACTCCCCCTGTATGCTGTTAGGACTGAGCACCGGCTACCATGATGCTATCTCGGTTCAGGATATTGGCCTCGATAACCATACCCTCGCCGATGGTTTGGCTGTTGGTCGCGCATCAGGATTTGTCGGCCGGGCGATGGCGTCGCTGATTGATGGCTGTTTTACACTGAGTGATCAGCGGCTCTCTGACTTACAACTACTGCTCCATCACACAGAAAATATTCAACTCGAGCCTTCGGCCTTAGCCGGTATGCAAGGCCCATTATGGCTAGGTGACGATCTATCGACGTCAAGTCATGCAACGCATCTGGTCTGGGCCACGGGAGGCAGTATGGTGCCACAAGAGGAGATGCAGCATTATCTTACTATGGGGAATCTGCCTTAATTCGAGTGTTTCCCGTAATCGTGCTCGAGAAAGCTTATCTAGCGCACGCTTTGCGTATCATCAATTTGTAAAATAGAAAAAGAGTGATATAGATCACATTAACAGCGACGCGAATTTCGCTAAATAAGCCTTAATTGATTTTTACCTAATGATGAATAAGGAAAACTTGCATGAGCCAACTCTTCTCGCTAACCCACAAACGCGCACTGATCACCGGTTCAGGACGTGGGATTGGCTTTCTGATGGCAAAGGGGTTAGCGGAAGCGGGAGCAGAGGTTATTATTAACGCGACGCAGCAGGCAGGAGCAGAAAGTGCGGCAGCTAAACTCCGTGAGCTCGGCCACACCGCCCATGCAGTGGCATTTGACGTAACGGATTCCGCTAAAGTCACCGAGGCGATCGATAACATTGAATCGACCCTCGGACCCATCGATATCCTGATTAATAACGCTGGAATTCAACGCCGTCGCCCTTTTCTCGACTTTGCTGAACAAGATTGGAACGATATCATTGCGGTAAACCAAACTGCCGTCTTTTTGGTCTCGCAGACAGTCGCTCGTTATATGGCAAAACGCCAGGCCGGTAAAATTATCAATATTGGCTCGATGCAGAGCGAATTGGGCCGCGACACTATTACGCCTTATGCCGCCTCTAAGGGCGCAGTCACCATGCTGACACGGGGAATGTGCGTGGAGTTGGCTCGATATAATATTCAGGTTAATGGCATCGCACCCGGTTATTTCGCCACCGAGATGACTCAGGCCTTAGTCGACGATAAAGCCTTTACCGACTGGCTAACCAAACGTACCCCAGCTGCCCGCTGGGGTGATCCTGAAGAGTTGATTGGGGCTGCGGTGTTCCTCTCTTCGAAAGCCTCTGACTTTGTTAATGGTCATCTACTTTTCGTCGATGGCGGCATGCGCGTCGCGGTGTAACGCTTTATTCGGCGTTAAGAGCAGGCCGCTGTTGGGCATCCTTAGCCTCGGCCTGCTCGGCCAAGCGTTGAAAATCCTCGCGGGTTAATTTCACGCTGAAGGCAGGTAACTGTTTGGAGGCTTTAATCGGTTTTAATTCCAGCGCGGCAACGTCATCTAAGGCAATGCCTGCCACCTGCTCAGGTAAGGCCAATGCGTGGTTCGCACCCGGCTCACCAAGAATAATACTAGGATAACGTGTGCTACTCGTCAGGTAATTGCGGTGGCGTACCAACCATTTATTCGGTACCCGACGCTTACTATCCCACCACTGCCCGTCTAGGCGGTCGAACTGTTGTGCGGTGACGTTTTTTGATCCAGCTCCTAATTGATCGAGGGCTTGCGTGATGATCTCAGTCGCTCGATAATTATAGTGGTTTATCTCATCCCCCTCCCCGTGCAACAGTAGCGAAGCGGCAAGGCGGACACCCAAGAGGTTAGAATAGAGATCTTCTGGCGAAAACGCAGAGACCCCTTCGGAGAAACCGGGTACCGATTCAAATCCATACCATTGTGCGATCTCATGCCAGGCGGCGAGATCGAATGCTACCCGTGCAGCAGTCCACACTACAACACTAAAAGCTTGCTGCGGATCACTCGGCACTCGATAGGGTTGGATCACGATATCGCGACGGGCCAGTTCATCACTTAAGCTCACGCGAAACCCACTTCCCTGATGCTGTAATAATTGACTGGCAACCCAGTAAGTCATATCCATACTATCTCGCACGTGTGCGGTATCGAGAAACCCGGCTTGAGTCGTGTAGATAATACCATTTTTTTCACTACCGCCGCCGACCATACTGGTCAGTCCGCGGATCATACTATCGTTATAGCGGTGAATCCCTAACTGATGGCTCTCAACGATATTATCGAGCCGATAAAAAGGGACAGGCACTCCCTTTAGCTCCGCACGTAGATTATGGCCAAAGGCACAGCAAGGTCGTAGCCCTTCCGGTTTTTGTAGCGAAGGGAGTTGGCTTGTAGCCGAGACGGTTAACTCAGGATGCGTCGCCAAATCGAGAGGTGTATTGATCGCCCAAACGCTTGGGATCGCTACGAGAGTCATAGCGATAAGTAAGGCAGGTCGATAGCGCCAGAGAGAGTACATTTTACTTTTCCATTAACGAAATTGTCGCTAGTTAACGCGAAAAGTAGAGCATTGTCATGCGGGTGAGTTCTGAAAATGGCTTAAGCCCTCTCGGGCTTAAGCCATAGGCTCAATCGTTTACACTGGCTGCGTGCGGATCAGGTAGTCGAAAGCACTTAATGCCGCTTTCGCGCCTTCGCCGCTGGCAATAATAATTTGCTTATACGGAACGGTGGTACAGTCTCCGGCGGCGAAAATACCCGGTTGGTTGGTCTCTCCGCGCTGATCGACAATAATCTCCCCTATCGGGTTCCGATCGATAACCCCTTCTAGCCACGCGGTATTCGGTAATAAACCAATTTGCACGAAGATCCCGGCAAGCGTTAGGGTATTAAGTTGCTCAGTGAGCCTATTCTTCCAGACTAAGCCCGTCACCTGTTGACCGTCGCCCAACACTTCTTGAGTGTGCGCGTTAACGATAATGTCAACATTTGGTAGGCTACGCAGTTTAGTTTGTAATACCTGATCAGCCTTAAGCGAGTCAGCAAACTCAAGCAAGGTAACATGCTCGACTAGCCCTGCCAAATCGATAGCCGCTTCGACACCGGAATTACCCCCGCCGACGACGGCAACACGTTTGCCTTTAAACAATGGACCATCGCAGTGTGGACAGTAGGTCACCCCACGCGTTCGGTAAGTCTCCTCGCCAGGAACCCCCATATTTCGCCAGCGAGCACCGGTCGCCAGAATAATACTTTTTGAGAGCAGCGTCGCGCCGCTAGCCGTCTTCAGTTGGTGAAGACCACCCTGCTCGCCAGCAGGGATCAGTTGGCTAGCTTGCTGGGCTTCAATAATATCGACCTGATAATCTTCCACGTGCGTGCGCAGCGCAATCGCTAAACGACTCCCTTCGGTTTTTGGTATTGAAATATAGTTTTCAATATCGACCGTATCAAGCACCTGTCCACCGAAACGCTCACCCATCAGCCCAGTACGGATACCTTTACGGGCGGTGTAGATCGCCGCCGCCGCCCCCGCGGGACCACTGCCGACGATTAAGACTTCGTAGGGGGCCTGTGCAGAGAGGCTGGCCGCTTGACGTGACGCAGCGCCGGTATCCACTTTATTAACGATTTCGGCTAACGTCATCCGGCCATGACCGAAGCTTTCGCCATTTAGCAGTACTGCCGGCACGCCCATGATGTTGCGATCGGCAATCTCTTGTTGAAACTGTCCGCCATCAATCGCGGTGTGGTGAATACGTGGATTCAAGATCGACAGTAAATTCAGCGCTTGCACGACGTCTGGACAGTTATGACAGGAAAGCGAATAGTAAGTCTCGAAATGTAATTCGTCTGGTAGAGCTTTAATTTGTTCCAGCAGCGCCTGGCTCTCTTTCGACGGATGCCCACCTGTTTGTAACAGTGCTAGCACCAGCGAGGTAAATTCATGCCCCAATGGCGAACCGGCAAAACGCGGGCCATGTCGTTGACCTTGTGGTGTAATTAAAAAGGACGGCTGACGAACGTCAGGTCGGTTCTCCTCAATAAAGGTCACCTTGTCCGATAAGCCAGCAATCTGGGTCAACAGCTGACGAATAGCCGTCGACGCAGCGGAATCGTCAAGGGAGGCCACTAGGTCGACAGGTTGAGTAAGTTTTTCTAGGTAGGTTTTTAATTGTGTTTGTAATTGCGTGTCTAACATAATGCTCTCCCCGGATATAAAAACGGGCGCAAGTGCGCCCGTAACAGAGTACTACTCAGCGCGGCTTAGATTTTACCGACTAGATCTAGGGAAGGCGCTAAAGTGGCTTCACCTTCTTTCCATTTTGCTGGGCACACTTCACCTGGATGGGTAGCAACATACTGTGCAGCTTTCACTTTACGCAGCAGATCTGATGCATCACGTCCAATTCCTTCTGCGGTAATTTCAACCGCTTGGATAATCCCTTCTGGGTCGACGATGAAGGTTCCGCGATCAGCTAAACCTTGCGCTTCACGCATAATATCGAAGTTACGCGTTAAGGTACCGGTCGGGTCACCGATCATTGCATAGTTGATTTTACCGATGGTCTCTGAACTACCATGCCAAGCTTTGTGGGTAAAATGGGTGTCGGTAGAGACAGAGTAGATATCCACGCCAAGCTTTTGGAACTCGTCGTAGTGGTCTGCAACATCACCTAACTCGGTAGGACAAACGAAGGTGAAGTCGGCAGGATAGAAGAAGAATACACTCCATTTCCCTTCAACATCTTTTTCGGTCAGTTCAATGAATTGGCCTGCTTTAAAAGCCGTATTGTTAAAAGGTTTAATTTTGGTATTGATAATGGACATGATTGGCCTCCGCTAAAATGTTATGGCTACCTTAAGGCACCCCACTCGCTAAGGCCAATCACTCCTGTGTATTGGTTTAATCAGTGATACCTATCAAAGGATCCTAATCGAGATATCTTCAGGGATCACCTGACCTTGCCAATAGAGCTGTGTCGCAATATTCTCAGCAATTTCGCGATAAAGCTCACTAAAAGTCCCCGAAGGATCCCTGACCACTGTCGGCACGCCAGCATCTAAATCTTCCCGTAACTGAATGTGCAGAGGCACTTTACCGAGTACCGGCACATTGTAGTCGTCACTCAACGCTTTGGCGCCCTCATGCCCAAAAATCGCCTCGTGGTGACCGCAGTTCTGACAGATATGTACGCTCATATTTTCGACGATGCCTAACACCGGCACGTCGACTTTATTAAACATCACTACCCCTTTTCGCGCATCGAGCAAAGCAACATCTTGCGGCGTGGTGACCACCACCGCGCCAGTTACCGGAATATTTTGCGCCAAGGTTAGCTGAATATCACCCGTACCCGGCGGCATATCCACCACTAAATAATCGAGATCGGGCCATAGTGTCTCGTTGAGTAACTGTAATAACGCCTTGCTGGCCATGGGGCCTCGCCAAATCATCGCATTATCGTCTGTGACCAAGTAACCAATAGAGTTGGTCGCCAGTCCGTAACTGATGATCGGCGCCATATGCTTACCATCCGGCGATGAGGGGCGTTGCTCTGCAGTCCCCAACATTTGCGGGATAGACGGGCCATAGATGTCGGCATCGAGCACCCCCACCTTAATTCCCTGATCGGCAAGCGCGAGCGCGACATTCAGCGCGGTACTCGACTTACCTACGCCACCTTTACCCGAACTGACGGCGATAATATTTTTTACACCCTTCGCACCTGGCAGTTGCTTGACGCGTTGCAGCGTGGCGATGCTGTAGTCGAGGTGCCAATCCACCTCGTTGGCACCCGTTGCTTCTTTTAATAGAGGAGTTGCCCAGGCTTGCAGTGCCTTAAAGCCTTGTGGCCAGGCGAAGGGTAGCTGTAATTCAATATGCAGTCTGTGGTCCAGCAATACCGCATGCTGTAGCGCGTTAAGGTCGACCAGCGTTTGACGTAAAGTTGGATGCGAAAACTGAGCAAGGAGCGGGTTAACGGTGTCACGCAAATCCGCGGACTGTGGTGATGGGGGGGCAAAAGGCATGGCATCGCTCCTAAAAGGCATCTGTTAAGCAAATAAGATGGTAACGCATCGGCTAATCTTATCAGATTCTTATCGTCCATGCTGTTAGTTGACGTTAACCGTTTACCTTGTCGGGGCCATCAGTTACCATTCATTATTCCTTTTCTTCCTCTACAGAAAGCTACGCAAATTATGACTCAAGCCACAAAAAAATTACTGGTCACCTGTGCCCTGCCTTACGCCAACGGTTCAATCCACCTTGGGCATATGCTAGAGCATATCCAAGCGGATATATGGGTAAGGTATCAGCGAATGCGTGGCAACACTGCCTGGTTTATCTGTGC
>Ga0153974_1000095_pt1 | contig 21379 bp, 15 predicted proteins | sample TSGA058MetaG_FD_104741 | JGI IMG/M metagenome (GOLD analysis project Ga0153974, IMG submission 104741) | Attine ant fungus gardens microbial communities from Georgia, USA - TSGA058 MetaG | ecosystem: Host-associated > Fungi > Mycelium > Unclassified | place: USA: Georgia, Yuchi Wildlife... | reverse complement strand
GTCGGCTTGCGCCGCCCAGGCGTTACCTGGCACCTTGCCCTATGGAGCCCGGACTTTCCTCGGCACCCCCGAAGGGATGACGCGACTGTCTGGCCGACTCCGCCGCGCGCATTCTAGCGTACGCGGGCCCGCCCTGCCGGTTTGATTGCGGCGTGCGGTTCATCTGCCCCAGCAGTAGAGCCACGACACGCGTGGCTGCGCACCGCACTTGCAGGTTCAACGCGCCAGCAGCGCCGCCCGCGATTGGAGCACCAGCCCGATATCCAGCTCCTGCGACGAGGCCCCGGTTGCCAGATCCAGCACCGTGCGGCGCACCTTCAGCTGGATGCGATCACCGGGCGCGTACGCGCGAAGGACCTGTTCGATGCCGTAGGTCGTCGCCACGGCGGTGCCCTGCACCGACAGCACCTCGTCATTTGCCTTCAGGCCGGCCCGCTCGGCGTTGCTGCCGTTGAGCACGTGATTGACCAGCGTCCCTCCCGCCATCCCCAACCCCAGCACGGGCCGCAACGCGTCGGCGCGCTCATCGACGGCACCTTTGGCCGAGCGCGACATCTCGGTGTGGGCGAGCAGGCGCCCCTCCATACGTTCATCGAAATGCGGGGCCTGCATGGCGAACGCGCCACATTCCAGCACGCCACGCAGCGGCGGCTGCTTGTAGCTGCCGTGCAGCGCCTCGCGCAGCCGCGTCCACTGGCGCGCACTTACATACCGGTGCTGGCTGGCTGCCATCTGCTGGTAGGCCTGCTCGATCGCTTCGCGCGCAGCGGGGTCCACCTGCGGGCAGCCCTCGGCCAGGTCCACGGCTTCCCGTGCGGCGGTGTAGATGACGATCGCGTGGTTGCCTTCCACATACGGGCCCTGCCGCAACTGCACCAGGCCAGGATCGAACAGCTCATAGCCGGTGAAGCCACGCCCCAGATCCGATGGATCGATCTCCTCGCCCGCCCACGCGTGGGCGGAAACGACCAGAGCCAACACCAGTGAAAGTCCTTTTGCCGACATCGTCCTCATCCTTGTCCAGGGCCACTTCATCCACGCATGGCGTGGATCTACTGCATGCCGGGGTGTTTTCATCCACGCATGGCGTGGATCTCCTTCACCCGCTCAACTGCCGTACAACGCCTTGCGCGGTGCGCCGGTCAACTCGGCCGCCAGCTTGGCCGCGGTCGACGGTGGCAGGTGCTCGCTCAGCTTGGCGTAGACGTGCCGGCCATGTGCCAGCTGCGCCTCGGCATCGTCGCCAGCGCCCTGCACCATCACCACGAACTCGCCCTTGCGCTGGTTGTCATCGGCTTCCACCTGCGCCAGCAGCCCGGCCAGGTCGCCATCCAGCACGGTCTCGAACAGCTTGGTCAGCTCGCGCGCCAGCACGGCCGGGCGCTCGCCGCCAAAGATCGCCGCCATGTCGGCCAACGACTCGGTGATGCGGTGCGAGGATTCGTAGAACACCATCGTGCGCACTTCGCCGGCCAGCCCCTGCAGGCGATCGCGGCGGCCGCTGGCCTTGGCCGGCAGGAATCCCTCGAAACTGAAGCGGTCGCTGGGCAGGCCGGCCACGCTCAGCGCAGCGATGGCCGCGCAGGCGCCGGGAATCGGGCTGACCTTGATGCCGGCAGCACGCGCGGCACGCACCAGCCGGAAGCCCGGATCGCTGACCAGCGGGGTGCCGGCATCGCTGACCAGCGCCAGCGACTCGCCCGCCTGCAGCCGCGCCACCAGGCGCTGGGCCAGGGCCTCTTCGTTGTGTTCGTGCAGGGCCACCAGCGGCTGCTGGATGCCGAAATGGGACAGCAGCTGGCCACTGCGGCGGGTGTCCTCGGCGCAGATGGCCGCCACCGAACGCAATACCTCCTGCGCGCGCGGGCTCAGATCGGCCAGGTTGCCGATCGGCGTGGCGACGACATACAGGGTTGGGACACTCATTTCAGCGGTACTCACGGGGCAAGGGTAGAATCCTAGCGTGTACCTGGCCAAGGCCGCTGCCCTCATCGCATGGACCCGATCATGAACAAGCCCGCCGCACGCATCTCTGCCCTGTCGCTGTCGTTGATGCTGCTGGCCGGTTGTGCCACCACCAGCCTCGTCAGCACGCCCGAATCGCCGGCCCAGAGCCAGGCGCTGGCGCTGATTGAACAAGGCAAGCCGCGCGACGCCGCCCTGCAACTGGAAGCGCTGGCCGCGACTCTGCGTGGCGGCGCCCGCAGCAACGCACTGGCCGATGCGGCCTGGGCCTGGCACCTGGCCGGCGACAGCGCACGCGCGCGCAGCCTGCTGGGCCAGGTGACCGCCCGCCAGCTGACCGGCGCCAGCCTGCAGCGTTACCAGCTGGCCAGCGCCGAGCTGGCGCTGGCAGACAAGCAGCCGGCGCAGGCACTGGCCCTGCTGAAGGATCATGCCGACAACGTGCACCCGAGCCTGCGCACGCGCTGGTCGCTGGCCCGCGCCAGCGCCCTGCAGGCCACCGGCGATGCCTTTGGCGCCGCCACCGAACGCGCCCGTGCGCATGCCGGCCTGACCGGCACCGCGCGCAGCGAGAACCAGGCCGCCATCTCCGGCCTGCTCGGCACCCTCGACGATGCCACCCTGCGCAGCCGCGCCGCCGCCTTGCCGGCCAATGACCCGCTGTACAACTTTGCAGGCCGTGCACTGATCGCCCGTGGCCTGCCGCTGCCGCGCCCGTTCGATCGCGATGGCGCCGCCCAGTTCGACACCAGCAAGCGCCCGCCGGCGATGAGCGATGGCTACCGCCCGCCGGCCAAGCTGGCCGTGCTGCTGCCGCTCAGCGGCCGCCTGGCCACCGCCGCACAGCCGGTGCGCGATGGCCTGCTCAGCGCCTACTACGGTGAAACCCGCCGTCGTCCGGAGGTCAATTTCTTCGACACCGCCGGTACCCCGGCCGGTGCGCTGGCCGCGTATGACAAGGCCGTGGCGTCCGGCGCCGACTTCGTGGTCGGTCCGCTTGGCCGCGACGAGGTGGATGCCGTGTACGGCCGCCAGCAGCTGCCGGTGCCGGTGCTCGGCCTGAACCGCGGCAAGGATGCACCGCCCGCCGGCAGCGCCGGTTTCTCGCTGGCACCGGAGGACGACGGCATCGTCGCCGCCGAATACATGCGTGGCCGCGAGCGCGGCAAGGCGCTGGTGATCAACAGCAGCGACGACACCGGCCGTCGCGCCGCAGCCGCCTTCGCCCAGCGCTTTGCCCAGCGCGGCGGCAGCGTCGCCGCCACCATCGCGATCAGCGAAACGGTGGGGGATATCAGCGCGCAGGTGCGCAACGCCGGCGCGGTCGACGCCGTGTTCCTGGCCGTACGTGCACCGCAGGCCCGCCTGCTGGCCCCGCAGCTGGCGCTGGCCGGTGCCGGTGGTGCCACCCGCGTGGGTACCTCGCAGCTGACCACCGGCAGTGGCAAGGTCGAAGAAGACGTGGCGCTGGACGGCATCATCTACCCGAACGAAGCCTGGAACGTGCGCAGCGTGTCCGGCGTGCCGTCCGCTGCCCAGGTCACGCAGACCCTGCCCAGCGCGCGCGGCGCCGCCAGCCGCCTGTTCGCCTTCGGCGCCGATGCGTGGAAGATCAGCGCCTACCTGGACAAGCTGGCCACCGAAGGCGGCCTGGACGGCGCCACCGGCACGCTGTACCTGGACAGCAACGGCAACATCCTGCGCCAGCCGGCATGGTCGACCTTCAGCGGTGGCCGGCCGATGCCGATCGCCGGTGGTCGCTGAGCACCTGCAACGTGGCTCGGCGGTGGAAGCCGCCGCCGAGCAGCATCTGCAGCAGGCCGGGTTGCGGCCGCGCGCACGCAACGTGCGTTATCGCGGCGGTGAACTGGACCTGGTGATGGATGACGCCGGCACCGTGGTGTTCGTGGAAGTGCGCTACCGCGCGCGACAGGACTTCGGTGGCGGCGCGGCCTCGGTCGATCCGCGCAAATGCCGGCGCCTGATCCATGCGGCGCAGCTATACCTGCAGGAACACCCCGCCGTGGCCGATGCGCCCTGCCGCTTCGACGTGGTTGAAGCCACGGGCGAACCACCGCAGCTGCACTGGCTGCGCGATGCGTTCCGGTTGGATGATTGCTGATGGCTACCGTCCGCTCTGGTAGAGGCCGACCTTGGTCGGCGCTTCTGTGCCAACCAAGGTTGGCACCTACCAGAGCGCAGCCTGGCCGGCACTACCACGGTGCGTGACTGATGCCTTCGATCATCACCCACGCGGCGGTGCCACTGGCGTTGTGGTGCGCTGCTGATCGCGGCCGCATTCCGCCGCGCCTGCTGGGCGCCGGCGTGATCGCGGCGATGCTGCCCGACGCCGATGTACTCGCGTTTGCCCTGCACATTCCCTACGCCGATGCGTTCGGCCATCGCGGCGCCAGCCACTCGCTGCTGTTCGCCCTGGTGCTGGCCGTGTTGGCGGCGGTGTTGGCGTTCTTTGGTAGCCGCCGACCTGGGTCGGCGCCGCTCAGCTCCGGTAGTCGCCAACCTTGGTTGGCGGTGCTGTGCCAACCAAGGTTGGCACCTACCACGGCAAAGCCAACCTTGGCATCTACCGTACAAGCGGCGGCGTTCGTGTTCGTCTGCGCCGCCAGCCATCCGCTGCTGGATGCGTTGACCTCCGGCGGCCTTGGCGTCGCGCTGGCCTGGCCCTGGAGCGAACACCGCTTCTTCGCACCCTGGCGGCCGATCCGCGTGTCGCCGTTCGCGCCGCAGTTCTTCAGCGCGCGCGGCCTGGCCACCCTGCTGTCGGAACTGCGCTGGGTGTGGCTGCCGCTGGCCGGCGCTGTCATCGCCTGGAAACTGATTCACCCCGCCCCTGCTGCCCCACGAGATCTGTCATGAGTACTGCCCTGCCCTCCGCATTGGTTGCCGAACTGTCCGCCCTGCTGGGCAGCGACGGCTGGCGCATGGATGACGGCGCACTGGAGGCGAACGCGCAGGACAACTCGTGGCGCCACCAGCGCCCGGCTGCGGTGGCACTGCCGGCAGACATCGAACAGGTGCAGGCGCTGGTGCGTGCCTGCCGCGCGCATGGCGTGGCCCTGGTCGCGCGCGGTGCGGGCACCGGCACCACCGGCGCCGCCGTGCCAGTGCCCGGCAGCATCGTGCTGTCGTTCACCCGCATGGACCGCATCCTCGAGATCCGCGCCGGTGACCGCTGCGCGGTGGTGCAGCCGGGCGTACTCAACGGAACGCTGCAGCAGGCACTGGCACCGCACGGCCTGTTCTGGGCACCGGACCCGTCCAGCGCCGAGATCTGCAGCATCGGCGGCAACCTCGCCTGCAATGCCGGTGGTCCGCGCGCGGTGAAGTACGGCACCAGCCGCGACAACGTGTTGGGCCTGGTAGCAGTGACAGGTACCGGCGAGGTGATCCGCTGTGGCGGCGCCTACACCAAGGACGCCACAGGCTACGACCTGACCCATCTTCTGGTGGGCAGCGAAGGCACGCTGGCGCTGATCGTGGAAGCCACGCTGAAGCTGACCCCGCTGCCGGTCAGTCAGGCCGGGCTGCGCGTGCTGTACCGCGATGCCGACGCGGCCGCCGCTGCCGTCTCGCGGCTGATGTCGCAGCCGGTCGTTCCCACGCGCTTGGAATTCATGGACGCACGCAGCCTGGAGCTGCTGCGCCTCAACGGTGCCGACGTACCCGACGCAGGCGCGATGCTGCTGGTCGAGGCCGATGGCGACCACGACACCCTGCCCTATCTGCTGCAGGCATTGGCGACCGCCGCCGAAGGTGACGGCATGATCGCACTGGACGTGGCAATGGAAGGCCGCGCGCGCGACCAGCTGTGGGCCGCACGCAAGGCCTTGTCACCCGCGCTGCGCAGCGTCGCCCCGGGCAAGATCAACGAAGACGTAGTGGTACCGGTATCGCGCATCCCCGATCTGGTGGCCGGCGTGCAGGTACTGGCCCGCGGCTATTCGCTGACCATCGTCACCTTCGGCCATGCCGGCAACGGCAACCTGCACGTCAACATCCTCTACCACCCCGATGATGCCGACGAGAACGCGCGCGCGCATGCCGCGCTGCCGAAGATCTTCGAACTGACGCTGGCGCTGGGTGGCACGCTGTCGGGCGAACACGGCATCGGCCTGGCCAAGCGTGATTTCATGGCGAAGGCGTTCACCGCGGAAACGCTGGCGGCGATGCGCGCGATCAAGGCCGCGCTGGATCCGGATGGCATCCTCAACCCGGGCAAGGTGCTGCCGCCGGCATAGGCCGCGGACAACTGTTGAGCCGAGCCATGCTCGGCTCGCCGCGTTCCGCGCGGGCTTGCGCGAGCGGAACGGAGAGCAGCCAAGCGCGGGCTCGGCTCTACAGTGGATTGTCGCCCGCAATATCGATCAGGGTCTGCCGGAAGCTGGGCAACAGCACGCGGTTGCCATGGCCGCTCAGGTGATCGTTGTCGAAGAATAGCGGCTCACCGTCCTGCACGGCCGAGCAGGTATCCGGCCCGCACAGCAGCGGCAGCGGATCCCACACGGTCAATGACGGGTAACGCGCGGCCAGCTCGGCCAGCAGCGCCATCTGCGGTGCACGCAGCATCTTCAGATCCGCGCGCGACATGCTCAAGCCACCGGCGCACGCCGGATTGCTACGGTTGAACCAGTCCGAGCAGCGATAGGCCCCGGCCTTGAACAGCGGCAGCGGTGCATCGATGACCACGTGCACGCCCAACCGCTGCAGGCGGCCCAGCACACGCTCGGCTTCATCATGTGCCGCCTGCGCATGCGCGGGCGTGCGTTCGGCCAGCAACTGCCGATAAATCTGCTGTGCGTCCTGTTGCTGCCAATCGAACCCTCGCAGCTCCGGCATGCGCAGCGCCGCCAGCAACACGATGTCACCCGGGCGCGCGTCGCGTTCGATGGCCGACAGGCTGTCCTCGATGAAGTCCTGGCAGTCGGCCGGGCTGGCCCGCAGCAGATTGACGAAGCTGCAGCCGCCGCGATCCTCCTGGCGGATCTCCATTCCGGTCTGCCGCGCGACCATGCTGGTCATCGTGCGGTAGGCCGCCGCATGCGAGTCGCCCACAACAAACAGGCGTCGCCCTTCAAGCGCCGGTGCGCCCACCGGCTCCAGCGGTCGCCACGCCGGGTAGCGACGCGCCTGCCATGCGTAGCCATCACGGGTGACGCTGAGCGAGATCTGCTCGTGGTACTCCACCGTCGCCCAGGCACCGGCGCCGCACAGCGCCACCACCGGCAGCGCCATCGCCAGCACCTTCGCCGGCGCCAGCCGCAACAGCGGCAGGGCGCTGCGCAGCGGACGTTCAACGTAATGGTAGGACGCGGCCGACACGGCCAGCAGCAGTACCGGATACAGCCACAGCGCAGCGCCCTGCAGCCCGTAGGTCCAGCGCAGCAGCACCAGCAGTGGCCAATGCCACAGGTACAGCGAATACGACAGGCGCCCCAGGTACGACAGCGGTGCCCAGCCCAGGGCGCGGCCGACCCGCGATTGGCCATGCCCCGCTACCGCCGCCAACAGCAGAAGAGTACCGACCACCGTCGCCAGCACACCCGGCACCGGCATCGCCAGTTGCGGCGCGACAAGTACGCCCGCCAGCAGCAGCGCCAGGCCGGGCAGTGCGAGCGCATCCCCGCGCTTGCCGGGACCGCGCGTGCTCATCCACTGGTACAACAGCGCACCGGCCGCCAGTTCCCAGAACCGCGACGGCAACAGATAGAACGCCGCCGCCGGGGCCGTCTGCGCCTGCCAGGCCGCCCACGCCAGCGACAGCACCGTGAGCGCCGGCAACAGCACACGCGACCACGGCCAGCGGTCGCGGCCGCGCAACCAGACGAAGAACAGCAGCGGGAACACCAGGTAGAACTGCTCCTCCACGCCCAGTGTCCACGTGTGCAGGAACGGATTGAGTTCGGCGCCGGGCGAGAAGTAGTCATCCTGCTGGCCGGCCAGTACCACGTTGCTGAAACCCACCAGCGCCGCCCAGCCGGTCTGGTCGAACTGCTCGTTGCGCCAGGCGCGGGGAATGAACAGGGCCGACAGCACGAAGGTGGCCATCAGCATCACCAGCAGCGCCGGCAACAGGCGCAGCACGCGGCGCCGGTAGAAATCGAGCAGCAGCGTGCCCAGTGGCATGCCTGCACGCGCAGCGAGCGATTGGCTGATCACGAAGCCTGAGACCACGAAGAACAGGTCCACACCGGTGAAACCACCGGGCAGCCACGCCGCGTTCGCATGGAAGACGATGACGGCCAGCACGGCCAGTGCACGCAGGCCATCGATGGCAGCGTTGTGGGAGCGTTCGGGGTGAAGCATGCGGGCGACCGTCAGCGAGCGATCGGGCAGCATGACCAGCGCTGGCGCAGTCATTCAATGGACGATCGCGACAGACGTGGACATCGTTCATGTCCCGTCCCTGCTCGCCGCAGTTGTAGAGCCGAGCCATGCTCGGCTGCTCTTCGTTCAGATCGCGATGAGCCGAGCGTAGGCTCGGCTCTACAGCAGCAGCCAGGGGTCAGAGCCCATTGCCGTGGCAATGGGATCCGACCCCCGCTGCACGCCCGCTTACCAGGCCATGCGCAGGCCCACCTGGCCGCCCACGTTGCGGTAAGCATGGTCGCCGCGCTGCACGCTCAGGCCACCCCATGCCTTCCAGCGCTGGCCCAGCTTCAACTCGGCACCGGCCTGCACCTCGTAGCGGTTGCGCGGTACCTCCGCGCCCAGCGTGTCACCGTTGAACTGCAACGCGCTGGTGCCGCTGCCACGCAGCCAGTTCACGCCCAGGTAGGGCTGCACCACGCTGCCTGCCGCAGTGCCGCCACCGAACACGCGCACGCCCACGCGTCCGTTCAGTCCGCCGGCATCGGCACGATCGATCACCGTGCCGTTGTGCTCCACATGACGATCGGCGCGGAAATCCGCGTACGACAACTGCAGCTGCGGCTGCAGATACAGCTGGCTCGACGCCCCCTGCCAGACGCTGAAGGTGTAACCCGCCTCCAGCGACGCGCTGGTCGTGCGCGAATCGTACTGCTCCGGCTCCAGGCCCACGCCGCGTATGCGGTTGTCGAAACGGCCGTACTGCAAGTTTGCATCGATGTAGGCACCCTGCGTGCCATCGCCATCCTGCAACCAGGTGCCATAAACACCCAGCGCACTACCACGTACGCGGCCGGTAGCGGTGTAGCCGGTCAGATCCGAAACGACGCGGTTGTCGGCGCGGCCACTGCCCAGCATCACCCCGAAGGCGGCGCTGCCCCGACGCAGCAGGTCGCTGCCGATCTGCAGTACCGACGTATTGCCGTCCACCGACAGCTGACCACCCACCGCGGTGAAATCTGCATTGCTGCGGCCTACGCGCGCCCACGCAGTGCGCTCGCTGCCAATGGCGCCGGTGCGGTCATGCATGCGGTGGGCAAACATGCTGATGGCCGCCGACTGGTTAGCCAGATAGGCACCAGCCTCCGGGCGCAGCACCGGCGGCGGCCGGATCGGGTCCACCGGCCCCACGCCCTCGCCACCGTCCCCGCCCTCACCCGGGTCCGGGCCCGGATCCACCGCACAGCCCGGCGCCGCCGGATCGTCCTGGCACACATCGAACCATTCCGAGCGCAGGTACCAGTTGCCGTCAGACGGATCGGCCACGCCGCCCTGGAACAGGAAGTACTCGTACGAACCTCCCACCGCGCGGCCGGCCAGCGCGTAGCTCGCCAGTGATGCTCCGTCCACTTCGATCAGCTGGATGCCGTCCACCGTAGGTGCGCCCACTCCGCCGATGTTGTTGACCACGATGCTTGCATCACCCGAGGTATCCCCTCGCACATGCAGGCGATCGATCGCGCTGTCATCGCCCGCCAGTGCGCCCTGGAACAGGAAGGACGCACCTTCGCTGTGCAGGTCGCCGTCTACGGTGAGCGTGTTGAAGCGGCCGCTGCCGCCGGACAACGCCAGCCCGCTGTTGAGCAGCTGCAGTTCACCCACCGTGGCGTCACCGACCAGCGTCCACTGGCTGCCGCTTTCGATCGCCATCGTCTGCACAAGATCGGACGAACCCTGCCACAGTGAACCATCGGCCAAGCGCACGTGCACGTCCGACTGTGGCACCAGGCCGGCATCCTCGTCCTCCGGGGTAATCACGATGTCGCCCAGCATCTGCGAGCGCCCTTCCAGCAGCACATCGAAGCGCCCCGCCACAGCCGCATCCAGCGCCAGTGCAATGCCATTGCCGCCAGACACCAGCGCACCGCTGGTCAAGGTCAGTCCAGGATCACGACTGCTGCGCAGCCACACACCGCCATGCTGTGCACTGACCAGCGAGCCGCCGTCGATACTCATGCGGCCGTTGTCATTGATCACTGCGGCCCACGCGCCTTCGCCTTCGGTGCGAACGTGGGTGTTGGTCAGCGTCATCTCACCGGTACCACCGGACAGCACACCGTGCGAGTTGACGCCGGTAGTGCGCACCACGCTGTCGGCCAGATGCACGGTGCCGCCCAGGCGCGCAATGGCACCGATGGCGCCGGCGCCTTCGGTCAGGATGTCGGTCGCGCTGGCAGTCGCTACCGGGCGAGCACCGGGGCCCCCCTCGGCATACAGGCCATGACCATTGAGGCCTTGCGTGTGCAGCCGGCTGGACGCGATCCGCGTCGTTCCCCCGTACAACGCCACTGCCTGCCAGCGGTCACCTTCAGCGGTGATCTGCGAACCTTCAATCTCCAGTTCACCGTCAATCATCAGTTGCACACCTATGCCATTACGCGCGGTGATGACCGATCCAACCACAGTGGCTTTGCCATCACGGTGGTTGATGTCGATGCCGGTGCTCTCACTGAGCAACTGGCTGTTGCGCAGGGTCAGTTCAGACCCCTCTTTCATGTTGATACCGAAATGTCCGTACAGATCAACACCATCCAGCAGCAGCGTGCCGCCGCCTCCCGTCGAGAAGCTGATCGCGCTGGCATGATCGCCACGCGCGTGGATGGAGCCGCCGTGCACCTCCACCTCGCCGCCCACATCCAATCCTGAGCCGGATCGGGCATGACCCAGGTCGATCCGCAGGTCTTCAAACACCGCCCTGCTGCCCAATGGAACCAACACAGCATGCGCCCCCCCCGCATTACCGGTAATCTGGACGTTGCGCAGCATGGCGTCCGAGCCCATGGCCAGCCATAACGCATATCCCGCCCCGTTCTGTTCGATACGTACGTTCTCGGCCACCACGGTGCTGCCCTGCGCATGGATGGCACTGGCATCGCCATTGATCTGCAGATGACTGTCACGCAACGCAAGGTCGCCGTCGCTCACCTGCACGCCATGGCTGCCCGCGCCATGGGTGACTATGCCAACACCGCTTGCGGATGCGCTTGCCCGCGACACCGCTATACCTGCTGAAGACCGCCCCTGGGTCTCGATCTGCGTGCCGCTCAGGTCGACCCGGCCGCCGTCCACCACCGATACACCGGCGGCACCGCTGCCCAGCGTGGTGATGGTGCCCCCGTGCAAGCGGATCAGGCTGTCCGCACCCTGCACCATTGCAGCGGCGGCAGCATTGCCTTCGGTGCGCAGGTTTACCTCGCCAGCGGGAATGATGCTGCCGCCGTTGAGGGCAAGGAACGCATGCCCGGCGGGATTGCCGGGCACGACCGGGTCAGTGGTGTGGTAGTCGCCTGCGGCCGGAACCTGTTCATCACCATCAGCGATTACCTGCTGTGCCATAGCGACAGACGGAACCAGCGTGGTGGAGAGCGCCATGGCGAGCAGATGGCGGCGGGGAAGTGCGGGACGCATGCGGGTGGCTCCGATGGAAGGGCCACCACCTTAGGGACGGGCGGCAATGGCGCCCATCGAATAGTTTGCAGATCTGTTGCACAGCAGCTCCTCGTGCCCGTGCCGCCTGCGATGAACAGTGGCCAACCCGGTCAGCAGCCTGATCCGGCCTTTACAACAAATTGCATGGGCTGAGGCCAGCGTCCCGCCCAGAATTCGTGCCGATCAAGACATGGACCGGCGAATTCAGCTCATCACACCCGTTTCACATGAACAGGCCGTAGATGCTGCCTACGTGAACGAAGGGATGAGCGAAATCTGTGCAGACGCACTTGCGCACGATGCAGAACTGAATCGCCGCCTCCGCCGATGCCCGCGTCAAGCGGGGCCTGCAATCCACTTCTGCCATAAGGGTCTACCCATGCGTCTTCGCCACAGCATTTCCCAACCCAAGCTTCTGCCGCTGGTCCATGGCCTGCTGGCCGCACTGGCCCTGGCCCCTGCAGCAACGGTGTTTGCAGGTGAGCTGGACGGGGGTTTCGCCCGCGTGCAACCAGGCGATGCCGTTGAGGAGTGGACGCTGAAGAACGCGTATCTGGTCGTGCAGGATGCTGAGACGCAGTCCATCACGGCCGTTAGCTCCAATCTCGACGCCTTCTACTCCACGATCAGCCGCAGCGGCAGCCATCAGTACGCCGTGGAACTTTTTGGCAGGGCCCAGTTCCAGTCCGAGGGAAGCACGCTCCGCGGCGGTGGCGTCCTCGTCAGCGGAGAGTCATCGGCGCACATGGTCGGAAATCGTGTGCTGGTGACCGCTGAAGATGGTCTGTCACCCACTGAAGCACTCAGCATCGGCCTCTCGATGGGTGGCACGCCGGCCAGTGCGCCGCTGCCTGGTGCATGGGCCATCATCAACTCCACCTACATGCGCGTGGAAGACACCGCCGCCGGCAACGACATTGCCAGTGGGCTGGGCGTGCGCATGCAGAACGGCAAGGTAAGCATCATCAACGGATCGCGCATCGACGCGGACAACGTGGGCGTGCTGATGATGGGCACGATATACACGCCGGACACCCTGCAGCTGGTGGTTGATGGCTCTACGATCTCGTCTGGCCGCGGCGCCGCCATCCGTGTGGCGGCCGACCAGCCTGCCGACTTCGTCATCAACGTCAGCAACGGCGCCCAGCTTCACGGCGGCAACGGTAATCTGCTGCAGGTCGATTCCGCCAGAGGCAGCGCCACACCCGGTGCCAGCCACGTAACGTTCAACGTGGATGACGCGCGGCTTGCGGGCAATGTCAGCTTCGACGCCGCCACGGTCGATGGCACCCTGGACGTCACCCTGCGCAACAAGGCGCAGATCGATGGCCGTTTCATCAATGTCACCAGCGCCAGCATCGACAGCGACAGCACCTGGCTGATGACCGGCAACAGCAACGTCGGTGCGCTCACCCTGGGTGCCGGTGGCACCGTTGCACTGGGCAGCGGCAGCAGCTTCAACACGCTCACTGTGGATGAATTCACCGGCAACGGCGGCACCCTGCTGTTCAACACCCACCTGGGTGACGACACCTCGCTGACCGACAAGCTGGTGATCGCCGGCGATGCCAACGGCCAGGCCAACGTGCGCGTGCTCAATGCCGGCGGCGCTGGCGGCAAGACCGACCGCGGCATCGAGCTGATCGACATCGGCGGTGCATCCAATGCGCAGTTCGACCTGGTCGGCCGCGCCGTGGGCGGGCAGTACGAGTACTTCCTGGTGAAGGACGCCAACGGCAACTGGTATCTGCGCTCGCAGACGGGCGCCGGCCCTGATCCGTGCGTGGTCGATCCGACACTGCCGGAGTGCACGCCGATCGACCCGGTTGATCCAGTTGATCCAGTGGATCCGCCGCCGCCGGTGTTGCGCCCGGAAGCCGGTGCCTACCTGGCCAACCAGTTCGCCATGGACCAGATGCTGCGCCACACCTACCGCGACCGCCAGGGCGGCGCCGCTGCGGCGGATGGCATCCGCGGCTGGGCCCGGGTGGATGCCACGCAGAGCAAGCTGGGTGCGGTGGATGACCAGCTCGACCTGCGCGTGGACCGCTCGCGCCTGCAACTGGGTGCGGACATCGGCGTGTTCGATGACGGCCGTGGCCGCATCGGCGTAATGGGTACCGCTGCACGCAGCAGCGCCACCTCGCGTTCGGACGTGACCGGTTTCAGCGCACGCGGCAAGGTGGAAGGGGGCGCGCTGGGCGTGTATGGCAACTGGGCCAACGACGCCATGTACGTGGATGCCAGCGTGCAGCGCGGCCAGTTCCGCAACCGCGTGCAGGGCGAAGGCCTGGCCGAGGAGCGCTACGACTCGGACATCTGGCAGAGCTCGCTGGAAGCGGGCTATCGCTTCAACATCGGCCAGATCGGCACTACCGCGCTGAGCCTGCAGCCGGAACTGCAGCTGGTCTACACCGATGCGAAGACCGATGTGCATACTGAAACCAACGGCACCGTGGTGCGTGCAGCGGGCGACAGCGGCCTGTCCGGTCGTGCTGGTCTGCGCCTGCAGGGTGAAGGCCACTCGGCGGCGGGTGCCTCGGTCAGCCCGTATCTGGCGGCCAACTGGTACCGCGATGGCGCCGGCAATGGCATCGCCTTCGACGATGAGGTGCTGAAGGCCGGCATCCCGCGAAACCGCTATGAACTGAGCGCGGGTGCGCGCGTGGAATTCCGTTCCGGCTTCAGTGCCTGGGGCGGGTTCGGGGTGATGCGCGGTGACAGTGGATACCGCGAAGCGACGGCGAACCTCAGCGTTGCTTACAAGTGGTGATGTAATCACGAACGGCGCCGGAGAGATCCGGCGCCGTTCTGCTTTCTGTAGCGCCGAGCATGCGCTCGGCGCCACAACAAATGTCGCAACTGGCACGCGCAGGCGTGCTCGGCTTCGCGCAGCGCGTTCGATATGCATCTGCAACGTTTTCGAAATTGAAACTTTTCTGATTGGTATAGCAGCACCTGCGTGCACATCATGGCGCGCCACCGACAACGGGTGGCACGGGCTTGCAATCCCGTTAGGTTGATGTGTTGTTTACGCTTGCCTGTCGGCGTCGCTCTTTCCTTGTTGGGCGGCGTCGGCAGGCAATCCGTCCGCGCCCTATGGCGGGCGGTGCGTGGGGGTCTCGTACCCGCCGGCGTTTCTACATCAACCTCCGGTATTGCAACCACGCACCGTCCGCCGCCCTCGCCCAATGCGAGGGCGGCCCCTTGCATCACACTCAAGGACGCCGCCATGACTTCTTCGCTCTATCCCTATCTGTTCGCCACACTGGGCGACGCCGTCGAACGCCTGCCAGACGATCTGGCCAAAGCACTTGAAACCACATTGGGCAGCACAATGCGCGCCCACGCCGACGAAGGCATCACCCTGCTCGGCTGCCTGCAGCGCATCCGCCAGGTGGACGCTGCCGATGGCCAGCCGTGGCCGGACAAGGGACGCAAGCAATGCTTTGGTTTCGCGATGGCACGCATTGATCGCGCGAATGCCGGGCTCACCTTGCTGCTGGAACTGCTGCACGCCATCGAGCGCGTACGCGTGGACGGCGATGCCGACCAGCAGGTGGGCGATGACGTGCGCGAAGGGTTGCTGCTGGCCTGCCGTGGGCTGGCCGAGTATGTGGATGTGCAGTTGCGGGTGGCTTGATGCAGGTAGCGCTGGGTGACAGGCGATACCCATGCGTGGATACGTTGGCGTCGGGTCGTGCCCGGCAGAATCGTCAACTCGACCGTGCCAGGCGCACCGGGTCAGCGATAGTCTGCGGTGAGCACCGCTTGCCCTTCCACTACGCCTACCTTGAGCGTGCCGCCAACACGCGTATAGCGCGCCTGCAGATCGATGTTCTGCCAACCTGCACCGGATGCGCCGTGGGTCCACTGCTGCCCAAGCACCACGGGGGCTCCGTTGCGTAGCAATTCCACCTGCACGCCCAGTGCGGTGGCGTTGGCGGTGGGCGTCAACAGGCTACCGGCGGCCGCAGGGGCGTTGGCATCGGTCAGCGTCAACCTGACCGGAATACCGGTGGCATTGCATCTCAGCCGAACTGGGAAGGTCTCCTCGCGGCTGCTGCTACCGGTCGCGCCCAGTACGTCGGCGGACACATCCGCCAGGGTGAATCCGGCATCGCTGAGTTCACAGGTCGACTGTTCCACGTTCACCGTCACATTGAGAATGTTGCGAAGAGAGAGCGGAAAGCGGGTGTGCTGCACCACCTCGGTGCCCAGCCTTGTCGCGCCAATCGACTGCATGCCGGCGCGCTTCACCACACCTACATAGGGGTAGATCAGCAGTTGATTGCGGGGACCAATCACAGCATTGACCGCAGTCCCTGCTCCCTCGGCAGCGGGCACCAGTTCGTAGCCACCGGTGACACCGGGGTCAGAGGTCTTCACGTTCACCGGGAAGAAGAACAGCGGAGAGGTCGGCCCCAGTTCAAAGGTGGTGTAGGTCTTGCCGCGGTACACCACGCTGGAGACTGGCCTCAGCCCCGTTGGTTCCAGCGAGACCAACAGCGGATGCACCTGGCTGACGTCGCAGTTTGACATCCACTGCGGAGTGCCCTCGACCACGCGCGCTGTGCCGGGTGCATCCGTCGCAGGCACGTTCACGGTCAGATTGTAGGTAAACGGAGGATCCGCTTGGGTGCAGGCCAGCGCCGCACCGCCCGACAGGCACCACACTGCACCGGCAAGCATCTGCGCGATGGCCCTGCGGCTGACGTGAGCATTGAGATATGAGTGCATGAATCACCTGGAGTAGGTCCGAAGGAAGCGCTTACTTGTAGTCCGCCGTCACAGTAATCTGCGCGCGGATGTCACCGGCCGTCAGCGGCGTGCCAGCCTTGCGGTAGTAGCCGGTGCGCATGTCCAGCTTGCCCGTGGCCGCACCATTGATGGTGACGGACTTCTTCGCGCCCTTCTGCAGGAATGTGCTGCCGGTAGTGCCATCCAGCAGCGCCACGGCCACGCCGTTGGAGCCGTTGGGTGCCGCCTGGCTCTGCCAGTGCCCATCCTGTGCAGCATCGGCGACGCCATCGAAGGTCAGCTCGACGCTGTTCACGCCGGCGCAGCCGGTGAAGTTGAGCACCACCGGCTTCAGCCCGTTGTCATGTCCGTTCTTCAGATCGGCGGCATCGATGTCGTCCAGTGCCACAGGCACATCGGCCATGGTGCATGTGCCGGGCAGCACCTTGCCGGTTACGGTGATGGTGGCCGAATCGGCGCGAGCCTGCGTGACAGCAGCAAGCAGCAGGGTCAGCAAGAGATACGGGGGTTTCATTGGGAAGCTCCGGTAGTTGATGGGGAAATACGTTCGGCCAGCGGTTCCGGTGGTGATGCGACACAGCGCGCCTTGGCCCAGTACTGTCCATGCACATCGGGTACGTCGGGCATGGTGTAGTGCAAACGGCAGGCAATGCCGTCCTCGCTCTGTACGTGAACAAAACCCGCCGGCTCCAGCCCGCGTAGCGCCAGCACTCCGCCCTGCCCCACCTGGCCGAGCATGCGGCCATCGGGGTGGACGATCTGCGCGCCATAGGCCAGCGGGGCGCCATTGGTATCGCTGGCATCGATCAGCCACAGCCGTTCGTTGCGCGACTGGAAGCTGACCTTGACGATGCTGCCGGCGCTGGGCGCCACGCGCTGCGAGCTGGCCTGTACCTCCACGTCCAATGGCAGGTGGGTGGTGTCCAGTTGGATCTGGTTCCAGCGGTATGGGCTGGTGTAGGGCACCACGGCATAACCATTGCCCGCCACGGTGACGTTGCGGCCGCTGCTCACCGTGGCGCCCTGCGCGCCCTGCGCATCCACCAGTGCGAAGCTGTCGCCCAGTGCCGGGCCGAAGTTGATGCCGCCACGGTGCAGTACCACGCTGCCATTGGCGCCGGCATTGAAGCTGCTGCTGCCGTTGGCATGGCTGTAGCCGGTACTGAGATCGGCATGGCTGCCCTGGTAGCTGGCGTAGACGTTGTAGCGGTTTGTACCCTGGCCTTGGTTGCCCGACAGGCTGTAGGACAGCGCGCGATCCTCGCCGAGGTTACCGTTGATACCGAGCTGCCGCTGGCTGCCCGGGCGGCTGTCGCTGTAACTGGCGGTAGCGCGCGGCGCATTGCTGGTGCGGCCCAATGGCAGGCTGAGCATGAGTGACAGGCGCGTATCAGGCGCGCCGCTGGCCATGCAGTAACGCGTGGCTGACAGCGTGTAGTTGGCACTGCGGTAGCTGCTGTGGAAGCCCAGCTGCAGATCGTTGTGCTTGCCAGCGCGGTTCCAGTAGGTCACATGGCCACCGGCCAGGTACAGCTGTCCGCGCGTACCCACGCGCTGCGAGAAGTTCATCTGGAAGCGCTGGCGCGTGCGCATGACGAATGCATCGGTGGCCTGCGGCCGATCGAACGACAGCTGCGAGACATCGGTGAGGGTGAGGAAGCCCTCGGTGCTGTAGCGGTAGGCGGCCAGGCCGAGGTTGGTGCCGGTGCTCGCCACGCTGCGCTGGTAGTTCACTCGGTAGCTGTGGCCCGACTGCGCGAGCAGGCCAGGCACGTCTGCGCGGGCATGGGTGATGTCGGCACCGATGGCGCCAAACGGCGTGTTGAAGGCTGCGCCCGCCAAGGCGGCCTGATAATACTCAGCCACCTGCACGCCGCCCAACAGGGTCATGCGGTTGCTGACGCCACGCGCGTAGGTGGCTTCGGTGAAACGCAGCGCCTGTTGGTACAGGCCCGTGTTGCGAAGCTCACCGGCGGTGACACTGAAGCGCTGGCTGCCTTCGCGCAGCGCCTGCGGCACGGCCGAGAAGGCGACGGTGAAGCGTTCCTCGAGGCCATCGGCCTCGGTGACGACCACCTCCAGATCGCCGCTGCCGGCGTTGGGGTAAAGATCATCAATGGCAAACGGACCCGGCGCCACCGTGGTTTCGTACAGCACCGCACCGTTCTGGCGGATGGTGACGCGCGCGTTGCTCTGCGCCACGCCGCGCACTACGGGGGCATAGCCACGCAGCGAATCCGGCAGCATGCGCTCATCGGTGGCCACGCGGACGCCGGTGAAACCCACGCTGTCAAACAGCTCGCCACCGGTAGTGCTCTGGCCCAGGGTGAACTGGCTGTTCCAGCGCGGCAAGTCGCGCTGCAGATAGCTGTTGAGCGTACTGAAGTGCGTGCCATGCGCGTTGTGACTGATGGAACTGCGATGGCGCAAACGCCAGGCGCCCAGGTTCACGCCACTGGAGATGCCAGCATAGCTGCTCTGCTGGCCCTGGCTGCGGTAGTGGTTGACGGTGTAGCCGAAGAACGCCGCAGTGATGCCGTGGTCGCGCAGCTCCGGTGCGACGAAACCGCGCACCTGACGTTGCAGCGCCACCTGTGGCAGCGAGATATCCAGGCGCAGCTGGCTGTCGTCGTAGTTCATCCGCGCACCGTCGATCACTGACTGCAGATCGACGCACTGGGGATCTGCGTCTACTTCGACTGCCTCACGCGCGGCATCACTCAGCCCCATCGAAAGCAGCAGCCGCGCCGGCACACAGGGCTGTGCAACGTGTGGGGTATCGGATTCGACAAGTTCGATGTCATCGCGGATGACGAACTCGCTGTTGAGATGGACATCAACGTTGTAGCGGCCGGGCTCCACTGGATTTCCCACGCTGAAGCGCGCGAGGTCTTCGCTGGCAAAGCCAGTAACGAAGCCTTCGCTGAATTCCACTTCGCCGCCGGTACGGGCTTGAGCCGGCAGTGCCGAAACAAGCACCAGCGTCGTGGCGATGGCAGCGGCGAGCGAATCGAATCGCAGGCGTGAAAGCCTGGTACATGTGAATGGTGAGGAATGCGGTCGCATGACGTTCGGCGAAGCTGCACGGCAGCCCCGTTCGGTGTGGGAGGCGCGCAGACTAGGCGACGACCAACGAACGGAACATGGAATTTGTTGCATTCGGGGCGGAATGGAACTTTTCAACAGAACTGCAACTTTTTGGATGGAGCACGTTCCCCAATCGGGTGGAAGATGCGCCGCGGCGAAAGAGACACGACCCGCATCTGAACGCGCCGGCCGAAGACCTCGCCAGCGAGGAGTGCCGTCGCCACACCCGCACACCCCGCGTGGGTGTTGGTGGCATCTCCGATTCCATCTCCTGTTGAGAGCATCCCCATGAAGAACCTGAAGACCCCCATGGCCCTGGCCATCCTGCTGGCCGCTGCCCCGGCCGTGAACGCCGCCGACCTGACCATTTCCGGCGAGATTGTTGAAACCACCTGCACCGCCACCATCAACGGTGGCGCTGCCGTGGTCATGGGCAAGATGGATCTGGAAGACCTGAAGGGCAATGAGCGCATTGGCCGCCGCGATCTGGACGTGGCCGTGGCCTGCCCGGGCGCCGCCGGCTCGCACGATGTGGCGGTGAAGTTCAGCGGTTCGTCCACGGCAGATGGCGGCCTTGCTCTGACGGCTGCCAGTGACGCCGAAGGCGTGGCGTACAAGATCTATGACAGCACCGATACGCTGCTGAAGATCAACAGTGCACCGACGCAGTTCGTCACGGTCACCGATGCCGCGCCGCAGACAGTCAAGCACAGCGTTTGGTATTCCAAGACCGGCGCTGCTGTGGACGTGGTCGCCGGCGAAGCCCATGCAACCGCGCAGATGGACATCGCCTACAGGTAAGCGCTCCCGCCCGGTGGTGCACTGCCGGGCGGCTCTTTCGAGGACACTTCCATGAACATTCGCGCATGCGCGCTGATGCTGGTGCTGGGCTGCACAGGCCACGCTCTTCCCGCTGCGGCGGCAGTGACACTGCAGGGCACCCGCGTGATCTACGACGGCGGCAAAGGGGCGGTAACGGTGAACGCCAACAACCGCGGTGACAAGGTTGCCCTCGCCCAGGTGTGGCTGGATGATGGCGACGCGAGCGCCAAAGCCGGCAGCCAGAAGCTGCCGTTCGTGCTGACACCGACCACGCGCCGCATCGAGGCTGGCCACGCACAGGCGTTCCGGCTGACGTATGCGCCAATGGCCGGGGCCGCACTGGCCAGCGACCGCGAGTCGCTGCTGTACTTCAACCTGCTGGACATCCCCCCGAAGCCCGAAGCGATGGAAGGCCAGAACCTGCTGCAATTCGCGATCCGCACGCGGGTGAAGCTGTTCTATCGCCCCGCCGGCCTGCCCGGCCATGCGCGTGACACAGCGGCGGCATTGCAGTGGCGTGCCGAAGGACAGGCATTGCAGGTGTTCAACCCCAGTGCCTACCACGTGACGTTGAGCCGGCTGACGCTGCCCGATGGCAAGGCGATCGAGGTGGACATGGTGGCACCGGGCGAGCGGTTGAACTTGTCGCTTCCATCGGGGGCATCCATGCCGGGAAGCCTGAAGTTCCAGTGGCTGGACGACTACGGCACCGCGCGCGATGCCGAGGCGAAGGTTACCCAGTGATTGACGCCGGGCACGGCCCGGCGCTTGGGTAGGCGTCGACCTTGGTCGACGCAGTGTCGGCACGAAGGCCTGACACATCCGTGCCAACCAAGGTTGGCACCTACCGGAGCAACACGGTAGCGCCGGGCCATGCCCGGCGTTTGGGTAGGCGTCGACCTTGGTCGACGCAGCGTCGGCACGAAGG
>Ga0153974_1000094_pt1 | contig 21601 bp, 29 predicted proteins | sample TSGA058MetaG_FD_104741 | JGI IMG/M metagenome (GOLD analysis project Ga0153974, IMG submission 104741) | Attine ant fungus gardens microbial communities from Georgia, USA - TSGA058 MetaG | ecosystem: Host-associated > Fungi > Mycelium > Unclassified | place: USA: Georgia, Yuchi Wildlife... | reverse complement strand
GTTTTCTTCTTTTAAACTTTTGTTTTCTTCTTTTAAACTTTTGTTTTCTTCTTTTAAACTTTTGTTTTCTTCTTTTAACTTGTTGTATTCAGCAACAGTGTAAGTTTTACCCCCTGTTGCTTCCTCAACCACTTTATACTTTTTCGTTTGCTTGACAAACTCAACCACATCATAGCCATCAGCTAAATAATAGTTTTTCTCTGACTCCGAAACGGTTACGACTTTATTTAATTTCTTCATTGTATATGCCATTAATATCCTCTCCTTTCTACGGGCTAACAACAAATGCTAGACCTTCATGACGACTCTCAAAAACAAGAACATCATCATAAGATTGTTCATAGTACAAATAATTTCCAGCAGTTTTGGCGCTAGGTGCATCTAAGCCCACGAAACTATACTTTTCAGGTGCAGCCATACAAGGAATATGGATTAACATCATCTGAATTTGTTGAGCTCCTTCGACATCAGCTGCACCGACAGTAAAGTCATACATTGTTTTCATTCTGTCTGATGGAACCGCAGGCTCAATCGTAACCTCATCTAAGCGATTGATGATACGGTTAATCTCACCTGTATTGCCCTGAGTTGGAACAGCACGTGAAAATTGTTGTAAGTTTTTAATTAACGTTCGGACAGGCGGAGTACAGTAGATTGTTCGACCTTGCGCCGGAACTCCTGCTTCGTCCATTTCAGTCATCAATTCATCAAAAATGCTCAGGAAATTCTCAGCAGTTAAAACCTGTTCGATAATTTGATCACCTCCGCTAAGAGCTTGCTTCCGGGCATATAATGATGAAAACATTTGCTTATCCTTCTCGGGGATTTTTTCTTCATCGTTATAGACTTTCGTAATGTTGGCGATAGTAGTCGTGTAATTAGTCTCGTCAACATCTGATGGGTCTACCAACGTGTCCCAATATCGTTCATTGGTTAACTCGTGAGTTTCCCATTGGTTTTCGTAGTTAGCTTCTGGGGTCGTAATGGTTCGGCGTGTACGATCTTTACGACCATTTAAAATCAATAATTTAGGCAGCTTTACTGTCTTTTGTCCTGCCCATTTGATGACGCTGTTTGACGGAGAGTTCCAAAGTTTGTGTGAATATAATAAACCGTTTGCAATATAACGTTGTTGTAATCCTGTTTGATACGCAGTTGCGTAATTTAAAACAGCTGGCATTTAAACCACTTCCTTTTCTATTTATTTTGTTGCGGCAAATCCGCAGTAAAAGCAGCAATGAAATCATTTGCTAAATCAGGTTCTCCCGGCTTCCCGCCCGGTAATTTATTGTCTATTTTTTCAAATCCTTCAGGTACTTTTTTATCTTCTGATCCTTTGTCATCAGCCACACTGAATAGCAAAACTCTTTCTTTAGCAAGGGCATCTGTCTGCTCTTTTAATCCAGTCAATGCGCCCTTATCGTCTAGTTGCACCTTATCAAAATCAATCATCCCTCGAACCACATCTTCATAACCTTTTTGAATATTTAGCTTTTCCAGTGCAGCTTCAACTTTAGCTTCTAATTTAGCTGCTGTTTTTACTTTAGATAACTCTTTGGCGTGAGCTTCCTTGATTGCTTCAATATCCGAGTTTGGATTGGTCTCTTTTGATTTTGGTGGTTCCGGATCTTTCTCTTTAGATTTAGAACCAAGCTCTTCTTCCACGATGTCGTTAACTTCTTCTACAACCTCGCTGATTTTATCAGTTTCAATTCCTAATTCTTTCAAAGCTTTTCTAATTGCACGTTTTAAACTCATTTAATTTCCTCCTCTTTATCATTTTGGGATGGCGCTCTCGAACTTTCCCACTCCTTGTAATTTTTATACTTTACGATTTCACCATTTTCATTGTCTCGTCGAATTGATGGCTCATAGCCTTTAATCACTGAGATAGTTAGGCATCTACAGTTAATATCTTCTTCTGCTATCCCGAACATATGAGGTTGTAAAGTTTTGTGCCCATTAACCTCAAAATATTCTTCAACTCCCACAACTTGCCCGTCAAGCTCTTGATGACTATCTCTTGTATGCTTGTCGAATGTGGCCACCCATTGTTTTCCTAGTTCAATTCCACGTTTTACAGCTTCATCCTGTGACCGTTGTCGGGTGACTGCTGTAATTCGACCACCCTCAGTACGAGCTATGGTTAACGCTCTATTAAAACTAGATTCGCCAGCCTCTGCTAATTCTCTGGCCATTTTTTGATAACCCCATCCACGAGCAAAACCCCGATACATTGTACTTGTCAAATCAGCCTTCAACTCCGCAATGACGCCATCATTTAACCTGTCTGACAATCTGACACCTGCAACACGCATGTTGATTGTTGTCTCTAAAACTTCAGTTGGTAGTCGGTTAAAGACAATTCCGAAACCGTTCTGTTGCTCAAAGTCATAAAACAACCCGTTATAAGCTGTATGGCCAACACTACGTAGATAGTTAAACATGTGATCTTCCTGCACGCCTGTCAGTATGTCAAGTTGGTTTTCCGCTTGGATTAATAGAGACTGCATTCTAGCCACTTCTAAGCGTTTAGAATAACTTAAGTCTCCATACATAGTCATGTAAGACTTAAGGTCTACTTTGATGTCCCTAACAAGGTCTGTGTAAGCTTTAGACAAAGATAGTTGTAGCTGTCTAGACTCATTAGTTAAGAATGACTCTATTTCTCGTTGATACCTATTCATCTGTATCACCTAATCCGATGTAATCTTGACTTTCCAAGGCTGCTTTGACTACCGCAAAATCTAGATTTAACTCATCACATATCTGTGCTAAGACGGTATCATTATCAAGTCTTGGGGCGACTGATAAGAGTGTATCAATCCGGGTTTGTTCTGTAGATGCTTTAATTTTTTCAATTTCTGCATTATCCAAAGCATTAACCATCATCTTTCTAGTGATCTCAACTTCTATCTCAGATAACTTAAAAGTTTGGCCATGTTTTTCTTCGATGTCTTTCAGTATAAATGTCAACATCCATTCAATTAATTCCCTGAGATAAGTTTCAGCTTCATTACATTTTAGCTCTAGCAAAGAATAACGACTTTGGATGACCACATTTGTGATATTCCCATCTCCAAACTTTGCTGAGTCAAAACCTCTCCCGAATCTATAGATTGATTCTTTGTCCACCTCTAATTTAGTTTTACGCGCGTTGACAGGGATATCCACCGTCTTTACGTCAATACCGCCTTTTTCGCTTGTGCCGACTGTTTTACGTGTCTTGAGATTTTGAATGAGAGGATCTAAATCTGTACCGGGGTACCCTTTGACCGCCACAATCGGGTAGTCAAAATCAACCAAGTTGTTAGATAAAGAGCACGCCATCAAATCATAATCATCAATTAACGCCTTAACAGGCTCTAAGTCTGTCTTACCGGTATCGTTGTTACGGAGCTCGAAAAATGGCAGGCTGCCCATGGTTTTGCCGTACACCTCTTTAGTCTCTGGATCTATAATAACCCTGTGAGGCCTGGGATTGATAACTTGTGACAGGTCTAAGTCAATCACGCCATTTTTGATGGTGTAGTATGTTACGTCTTTATCCGTCCAATACTCAACTTTTGTGATCGTAATCTCTTGGTTGTCTTTTTGGATTTTCCTATCGTAGTGCCGGATTAAAGAGGTTAGATTAGCGTGGTCGTCATGAACCGGGATAACAGTTAAAGGATCTGTAAACTGAAATCTCAGGCGGTCATTAGCATCATAATAGGCATACACGTAAGATTTTGACTTCATACTTGCGTGCTTAACAGCTAAACGTAGAACCTTTTGAAATTGCATTCTAAGGTATTCTTTGAGGTATTTCTCTAAAACATCATTATCTGTATTAATTCCGACAGGGTTAGATAGTAAGTAATCGGTTTTCTGGTCAACCAGTTCTGTGAAAAACGAATGAGCGATTTTAATGTTAGAGCGGTTAAGCTCTTCCTTAACCTCTCCTTCTCCATCTACATAAAAGAGACGGTAGTTTAAGATATCATGTTTGTATTCATAGTAATTTAAACCCTGGTGCATCGTCTCTTTCCCGTGACCAGCTTTACTACTGTTAACTAGCGACTTAATTTTATTTTTTGTCAGTGTCAATTTATCACCTCCTGGGGGTTAAACTAGCCATTGGCTTGATTCCATTTGTCTAATCAAACTTGCCAAGCTGTCAGGCGCGTCATCATGGTCAGCATTTTCCGTATAATCTAATATCTCGCTTACGTATTCTGGGTCAGTCCCTTTAATAAAGACAATGTTTACCCACTCACCGCGCAAATACGTAGATATCTTGACATACTTATTCGCACTTTCATGGTACTCACTTACTGCCTGTTTACGTTCACGCAAGGCTTTGGCTACGTAACCCTTATCAGCATTATTTTCCGTCCAAATAGAGCCGCCTAAATGGTGCTCTCGGTACTCGATAATCCCATCTATGCAGTCATCTACATGTTTTTTCCAGACCTTACCAAACACGTATAGGGTATCTCCTCTTCGCTTTGCAATAGTGAATGCAGTCCCGTCTTTGCCACCGTAAGCCGCATCGACATGGCAAACACCGTTATGGATTAATTTAACCTCGTCCGTAAACTTTGGAGCTGTAAACATTGCGTCCGCATCTGCGATATGCTTAAGCTCATAATTAGCTGCGAATAAACTTGGCGTCATACTATCTCTTAACGCTTGTAGTTGGGTGTCCGTAATCAGTCCTGTCATATAGCAATCAAAAGTTTTCACATTCGGCATAGTTGATATTGCATCTTCTTTATGCCAACGTGTCCCAGTATTAATAAACCTGCCACCACGATTCTTGACATTCTGCAGCTCTTGATATTGCTGTTTAGTCCGTTCGCGTTCTGCTTTACTAATTCGGTCATTTAAATTGACAATATCATCAGTAATAACTATGTCCGCATGCTTACCTGTAATAGAGGTTTTTATCCCTAACCCCAGCAACTGTGAAGTACCGCGGCTAGATGTTTTAAGATTTGTGTCAATTTCACTGGTTGTGTCCTTGTAAAACACTAGCTCGACGTTATACAGCACATAAATAAGCTTTTTAAAATAATCATTTTTAAGCAGCTTGCTTACTTGGATAATGATTTCAACGACATCTGTATCTGTTTTTCGAAAGAAAATAATATTTTGATTCGGGTATAGGACAATCATCAAAGCAATAGCAATGGATAGGCAGGTCGTTTTGTAAGATCCACGGTGTGCTAGTAGCGTTTGATCATCTTTCACAAATAAAAAAGACCTAAGCCATCTATTGTGAATATCCTCTAAGTCTTCAAAACCTGACCAGTGACCGAACTTGACAGGATTAGTTTTAACGAGGTCTAAATATTTACGTTGCTTTACGTTCATGTTTAATCACTGCCATTTAAATATTCATCAATCTCAAGTGCTTGTGTAGATAAGTCTAACGATCCTGTTAACTCTGTGACTTGCTTATCCGCATATATCCCGGCCATAGTTAAGATTAATTTCCTGTCTTGGTGGCCTTTTTCGGTTAGTGCATATTTGTATGTTGCGTTCAAAACATCTGACGCTTTACCTTTGATGATGTCTAGAGTCGTTGAGTTAACTATGTCTCTAAATTCTTCTTTTGCCATAGCATCGTAATACTTGTTTCGGCCTACATTTGCTAGGCTACAGATGTCAGTTACTGAATATCCCACGTAATCAGGGTTTATCAGCACTTCCAACAGTCTTTTCTCGGCAGCTGTTAGCTTATATTTGTTTGGTTTTGTCACCTCACCACCTCCGTTTTTGTTGTATGAAAAAAGCCAAACAGAGATGTTTGACTTAATTTATCTGATTACTTAACTTGTTTTTGGTGCCACCGACAGGATTCGAACCTGTAACCCCCTGTGCAGCGTAAAGCGTATATTTCAACGTCTGACATACTGTCGTCTACCGCACAAGTGCTCTACCGATTGAGCTACAGTGGCATGTTGAGAGCTACAAAAGTGTAACTCTCTCGAGAGGGAATTTCTGTTGGAAAGGAAAATCTCATCATGGAATCAGTCAGATTAGCACGCTGATGTTATAGCTACAAATTTAAGGGGTGTTAACTTAATCTATCGTGTCGTGCTAATCTGACAATACCATAATATCATGGTTTAGACTCCGCGTGACTCCGCGGTTTTAAAATTTCTACCAAAGCCTTATTCCGGAGTTCATATATTTTGCTCATGCGATAATGCAGCTTTACGGCCACCTCTTCCCACGTCATACCGTCAATATAACGACTCCTCAGTAATATTCGTTGCTCTGGATCATGCACTTTATCTATGGCGTTTTCGACCTCTTTACGTTTCTTTAACAATATCCCAATCTTTTTTGCATAGCTAGCTCTTAGGCCTTCGAACTCAATCAGGCTATCGTCTAATGTTCTTCTTGTACCAGGCGCTGATTGAGATGGCATTGGTATTTTAGGGTTTTGGATTTTACCTGACAGACGAATTAGTGACTCTTCTAACTCATCTATTTCAATTTTTAGAGCTCTGTACTGCTTTAAGTCCTGTTCAGTCATGCTTTGCCCCTCCTATCCAAATTTTATAACTTTGTAATAATCAGCCGTAATGATAACGTAGCTGATACCTTCTTGATTTAGAAACTCAATAGTATCTTTAAGCTGATAATTTTTAAAGACATAAATCTCGCCCTGCTCGTGCGTCTTGATGTATTCTTTTGTCTCGTTCATAAATTTATTATGTAGGTGACACATACTTACCCCTCCCTCGCTTTTTCAATTCTCGCTTTAACAGCTTCCAATAATGCGTCCTGACCCGTTGCTTTATTTTCTAGTGCTTGCATTACATCTTCATCAATCGTCCCAGTCGTAACCAAATGATGGATAATCACACTGTTAGTTTGACCTTGTCTGTGCAGTCTTGCGTTTGCTTGTTGATAAAGTTCTAAACTCCACGTAAGTCCAAACCAAACAATGATATTTCCTCCTGCTTGGAGATTCAATCCATGTCCAGCCGATGCAGGGTGTGCAAGTAAAACGGGAATTTTTGCTTTATTCCAATTCTCAATATCTACATTGGATTCAAGTTTTTTAGCGCTCTTGATTCTCTTTTGGATTCGTGCTAAATCATGTTTATAGGCGTAAAAGATTAAGACAGGTTGTCCGTTTGCGGTATCAATAATTTCTTCTAACGCATCCAACTTAGCTGTATGAATTTCTTGTTCTTCTCTATCCTCATCGTACACCGCTCCATTTGCCATCTGCAGAAGCTTGTTAGATAGTACTGCCGCTGTGTTAGCGACGATATCAGCATCTCCTAGCGGAAGAAGTAAATCGCGCTCTAACTGCCTATATTTAGCTTGTGATGGTCCATCTAATGAAATAGGTACTGTTCGGTCAATTCTATCAGGCATTTCCAACCAATCCTCGGCTTTCATGCTAATACAAATATCGCTAATTTCACGATAAATGTTTTCTTCAGATTCTTTTTTCTGTTTCCACTCGTAAACAACATGGCCACTACGCTGTCCGGGAATAAAGTACCGATCACGATATCCACTTATTGTTTTTCCTAGTCTAGCACCTTGATCCAACAAATAAACCTGGGACCACAGATCAATTAAGCTGTTCGGTGCAGGCGTCCCGGTCAAACCTATGATACGTTTTATGAGTGGCCGCACACGTCGTAAAGCTTTGAATCTCTTAGAGCTTGCAGATTTAAAGCTGGACAACTCATCTATCACCACCGTATCAAAGTTCCATTTTTTACCCAGCTCATCTACTAACCAAACGATGTTTTCGCGATTGATAACGTAAATGTCCGCCTCTACATTTAGTGCTTGTCTGCGCTGCTTAACATTGCCTAAAATTTTTGATATTTTTAAATGTCTCGTGTGATCCCATTTTTCAGATTCTCGGCTCCACGTATCATGTGCGACTCGCAAGGGTGCTATAACTAAAGTCTTATCCGTATCAAACAGATTATAAATTAGCTGCTCAACAGCGGTAAGGGTAATAACGGTCTTACCCAACCCCATATCAAGAAACAGCCCTACAGTAGAGGTGTCTAAAATCCTCTCTATTGCGTGTGATTGATATTCATGTGGGATAAATCTCATTTTGAAAGACCTGCTATCTGCTTAGCGATATGGATAAAAGCATCCACATCATTTTTACTATCAATAGACCAAACATCACACCCAAGGTCTTGTAACTCTTTGATCCGTTTTTTCTGGAGAGGTTCGGGTTCTTTTCCAGGAGCTTTCAATTCAACAAAGAAAATAGTACCTCCAGGCAACACCACAATCCGGTCAGGCACCCCTCGTAATCCAGGGGATACCCATTTATAAGATCTTCCACCTGTCGCTTTCACTTTTTCATTTAAATATTTTTCTATCGTACTTTCTCTCATTCTCTCACCTCGTTTTTTTATGTGACAGTGGACACCCTCGCGCGTATAGAGGCGAAAAACGTGTTTAGCATATATTTCAATGTTAGATTACTATGCTAAATAACAATACGTACTTTAATATAATTTTACTGTCCTGCTGTCCTCTAATCTCTGAATCAATTGATATCGCGCCGTTCCACATCTGGACAGTGAACCCACTTTACTGTCCTACTTACTGTCCCACTGTCTTTTTTTTTAGGACAGTAGGACAGTAGCCTGGACAGTAAAAACAGGCTTACTGTCCCACTTTTATAAAAGCCGTTTGCTTGCCATAACGTTTGAAATTAGCCCTAGTTGGTTTGCGGTCCTGCCACCCTGGTATGCGACGGACGATATCGGCAATAGGTTTGGATTCCCAAGGTTTTAAATCACTGATGTTTTTGCCTAAACATTCAACCCATATCTCAGCTACACATGTGATTTTACGCTCTATGGTGCCTGTCGGGTTTTCTAAATACTCTTGTCGCTCATAATCCTCCATTGCATCCCAGTTTTCAGGTAAAGGAGTCTCCAGATATCTAGCAATCAACCCTTCTCGTGTATCAACCTCAAAGTGTGCTTCTTGTTGTTTTTTCGCCTCTTCTCGACCTTCATCACTTAAGGTTAAGCTCTCGCCTTTTTTGTACCAACTTAAAGCTTCAGCCCACATTTGACATACTATATCGTCTGTCAACTCTTTAAAGTGATTATATTTAGACACTTTAACTCCAACATCCACTGGCCAAAAACGACGGTTCCCTGTGGGATCGTACAAAAAGTTTCGATTATTTGTAGTTCCAAAAAATACACATTTTCGTGGAAAACCTGTTACGACCCTGTCAAAGGCTACTCGGTACTTGTCTTCAAGCTTAGATAAGAATTGTTTAACTTCCTCGATTTCAGATTTTTTCATGGCTGCAAGTTCTCCAATTTCGACAATCCACGTTCCTTGTAAATGCTCTCCCGCCTCTTTGGGCTCAAAGCGTTTAATACTGTCGCTAAACCATGAACGACCCATCTTAGCCAATAGACTACTTTTCCCCACGCCCTGTGGGCCTACCAAAACTAACATCTCGTCAAATTTACAACCTGGCTCATAAATTCGTTTAACAGCCGCCAAAAACATTTTACGTGTTACTTCTTTGACATAGAGCGTGTTTTCAGCGCCTAAATAGTCGATAAATAAACGTTCCAATCGTTCTGCCCCATCCCACTTTTGGGATTCTAAATATTCTTTAACTGGGTGAAAACTGTTCATGTGTACGACTTCCGTTAAGGCGTTCCTAATCATCCCTTCCGATTTTATATCGTAAGTTTTATTAAAATAGTGCACTATCCTCCTATCATCGGATCCTAACCAAGGTTCATAATCTTTATTTGGGAATTTACGTCCACGCCACGGAAGCGCAGCGCGTACCATCTCGGAATTACCAAATTCATCATAGGCTAAAACATTTTTAAAGGTGCCATGAGTTAAGATCAATTCAATGTTTCTAGAGTTTGATAAAATATTATTTTTCTTATCACGTTCTAATTTCGCCAACCAATCTAAATCTTCTTCATCCTCTACCATATCCCCAAAATCTTCAGCTGCCACCTCTCGCATGACACCTTGATCTTTCATGGCAAAGTCAATCATCGCTTGATAGCTTGGATATTTGGTGACATTCGTGTTTTTGCTGACATCATCGTCTAAATCCCGGAACTTATGGATCCTTATTAAATCAAAAGCATTAACCTCACGTTCGCTTATGGGATCCGATTCATGATGACTATAGGCGAACGTATCCTGGTCATAAATGACTAACCCTCCAACCGATGAGCCTTCATGATACGTCCATCTATCTTCTATGTCCGTTGGGGTATAAATGTCAGGGATAAAGGTTTCAATCGCTTCAGTTATGCTGTATTGTCTACAAAATGCTCCAATAACTCCAGGTTTATTTCTAGGATCCTCCATTCGGCTGTTAGGTTTACGAATATCTTTTTCACTCTTATGTCTGTCCCACTGTGTGGGATCTGTCCAATCCTCATACATGGCCAACAAATCATCTACGCTTAACGGATCTCCTTGCTCTTCGATAAAATGAGGTTCTGCATCTTTTGAACAAGATGGAAAATACATTAATCGATTGATATCAAAAGAGGTTTTATCAAAATAATCCATGCCTACCAGATAGGCAACTTTACGAATACAGGCGGCATACTCGTCTGGACTCATCTCACGATCAACCAAGATATTTAATCTATACTTTAACGCCTTATTTCGGTAACTGTGCGTTGAATACGCAAAATAGGCATTCCCACCTAACGCTATATCTAAATCAAACAAGAAATCTTCTGTCCCAAAATCTACATCTAGTGTTATGATGCTCCTGCTCTGGATATTTTCCTTTTTGCGAATACCTTGTGCAACGAAACCTCCTACGTAGGCCGCTCCATCTTTTATCTCTGCTTTTTGATCCTTGGACATTTTGTCGTATTCGGCCAAGGTCTCACTTGTGTATCTAACATGTTTACACTTCTCTACAAAGTCGCCCCAGGTTAAATATTCATTTTTCCAGTTTTTGTCCGCTCTGTTTTTTCCAAAAGCAACAACTATCTCGTGTTCATAACTCATACGTCCACCATCCTCCTAAGGGGGGGGCTTTTAATCCCTATATTGCGATTGCATCATCACCACCCAACTTTTCAACAAACTGACTTATAAATTTTCTAACTTTTCTAGGCGGTCTTTTATTTTTGTAACATCGTGCTTGCACAAACTTGTCACCTTTCATCTCCACTGTTACATAAGGAGTATCCTCTTTTCCCAATCGCCTGACCACATATAAATCACAACGCTCATAAGCATAATCAGAGGTGTAGGTCTTAACACAATGTTTTAATACTTCACTTTCTACAAATAACACTTCCGGCTCTTCAACAGGTTTAATGATTAATCGCTCATCAAGGTCCATGTAGCGTGATAAGGCTTCAGCCCGTTTAGCAAACTTTTCCGCTATTTCTTGATCACGTTTTAGAGTGATTTGGTTAAATGCTTCTACGTGAGCATGGTACAGATTGGTAGGGAATAGTATAGCTGGATTAGATAAATCTAGATTTAAGGTTATGCAATCCCTTAGATAATCACGATAACAGATCATATCTGCTCTTTCATCTTTACGCTGTTGACGTCTCAAATACTTACACAAGTCCATCAAGCCCATATGAGGTAGAAAAATATCATTCAAAGATTCGACGTTAAATGCTATAGACATTAAACTTTTAAGATATTCAACATCTTTGATAGTGTAAGATTTTACGTCACGATTAAACAGTTGCATGAGACGTAATCCATCAAGGTCTTTAGGCAAATTAGAGTTCATAAATTCTTTTAATCTATGTTTAGGGAGTTTGAGCACCTGAGGTAAAGATTTACCGTCCCAGTTAACCGCTCTTTCCAGTGAGGATCCACTAAGCTTAAGCAACACGAGGATTCTAAACCCCGCCTTAGTTAAGTATTCGGTGCATGGGTGGGCTGAGTAAAGAGCTAGATATTCTATCACATCTATATTTGAGTAGTAGGCGGGAGCATAGCTCTCCCACGCACAATATTTAAACAATGTCCCTTCAACGGCTTCTTTTAGAGATTTTTCCGCTACACCTGTGCGGATATTCCCCAGGGTGTGATAACGGATTGAGATGCAATTAATCTTTTTACCCAGTTGCCACTTGTCATAATAGCTACCCCCATAACGATCTGTGCAGGCGTAGGCGTTGTGTAGCAGTTGCGCACCTTTACCCACCTCAAAGATATAGTAAGCCTTAGTAACAAACTGAGGTCTGACATTTTTATAGTCGCCCCTGAAATCTAACGATGCATATATACCACGAGCCGTAATAATATTGGGATCCAGTTTGGATTTTTCGAAGTATACAAAATATGCTTCGTCAATGAAATATTTACGGCTTAATTTAGCATTGCGGACCTGACATATCATTTCGCATCCAGGACATTCATATTTGCTTTTGTGCTTTATTTTACCGATTACATCAAACTCATAATCGCAACATGTGCTGTGCCCCCTACGATTTTTGGGAGGCCCCGATATAAAAATATAACAACTGTCCCAAAGTGCAACACTTCGGGCGTATTGATGGATACCCTCACAGTATCCATCATCAAAATGAGGTTTAAATCTCTCCAACATAACACCCTACCCCTTTACCATAAATCTCCTAAATCGTCCTCTTCTTCAATCTCTTGTTGAGCTTCTAGCCACTCCTCATATTGCTTTTTAGTTGCCGTTTTATACTTACGATTTATTACTTCTTCAGGTTTCACGTCACCTTTTTTAAACACTAAGTACGTGTCAGTATCCGGATCATGATACCAAGCATTACGAGTAAACAGTTCTTCTTTAACTACTTCTACGGGTGATTCGTCGTCTAATAAATCGTCAAGATCTTCCAAGCCTCCGACATTGGTTACAACAGATGATTCATCGACCACTTCTTTTTCTTCTATCTCTTCTGTTGCTTCTACGTCTTTAGGTTTCTCACAGTAATAGTCCACAACGATCTTAAACCCTTCTTTATCGGATAATACAGCCACCTGGTTAACCTTTCGACCCTCTGCAACCTTACGCATCGCCTCAACGCTACCTTTAATGGTTTTGTTACCAACCATGACGCACTCTGTAAAATCGTCATGCTGCTCAAGATAACCTAGCAGATAAGTCCCAACTATTTGAATATAAGGTTCTTGATTGGCTTCCATTTCAGACTTAATTTTATTGATAGCATGTATTTTCATTTGTTTTTCCTCCTTTTGGTTGTTGGTATATCAAGCTCATAGCCTTCACGGTCAAGGTGTTTAGCACCATAAAATTGGTTATTAAATACCATGCTTGTATCCTTTAGCGGCGTGATATACCCAATACCGATTTTATAATTAACAACAGCTGAAACATTTAACTTTAGCAATCCTTTAACCATTAACTTTGCTAACCATATTTTAAGTTTCAATGATTCCCCTCCTTAATCTTTCTCTTTCATGTAAAAATCTGAATAGAACGCATCTGCAGGTAAATCCAAACCCTCAGCCCACTCAATAGGTTGGGCCATAATATTTTTGATATCTTCAATACAGTCCTCTTTCTTGGGATGACTGACAATGACCTCATCGTGAACATGGAATTTAACATCATAGCCCGCTTTTTCTAATCTTGTAAGAGCTATGCCTAAACAATCTCTAGCGATAGCCTGACAACAATTCTGTACGAGTGTTGGACCATAAGTCCCAACTTTTCCCCACTTTTTGGTGTCTTGATCTAAATCCCAGTAACGGATAGCGTCACGACCAAATTTGTTGGTATATATCTCAGGTCGATAGTAGAAAAGTTTTCGCCCTGATGGTAGTTCGGTTGTCATAAATGAGTTTTCCATTCGGATTACAAAAGGTCCAACACGTCTCGCCTTTCGGTCTTTTACTGTCTCAAGAGCAGCCTTGTCAAAACTCCACCACAGTTTTGTGATCTTTGGATTAGCTTTACGCCAAACATCTACGAGGGGTTTAAGTTCATCTTCTTTTAATCCGTCTCTCAAAGCACCCATCCCAATTAATGCTCCAACAGAACCTCCATAACCAAGTGCTAATTCTGCCACTTTTCCTTTAGCTCTCAACTTGTATTCTGGATTACCTTTTTTGATTTTTTCAATAGGCACGTTAAACATCTGTGACGCTGACGCTTCATAGATTTTCCCATGTGTGCTAAACACTTTAAGTCTCCACAATTCTTTAGCCAACCACGCGAGGATGCGGGCCTCGATGGCGCTAAAATCGGCTATACAAAATCTTTCCCCAGACTCAGGGATAAAGGCAGTTCTGATCAACTGTGATAAGGTATCAGGAACATTCCCGAATAGTAAATGGACAAACTCTAAATCACCCTCTAAAACTAAATTTCTGGCCAATTCTATATCTTTCAAATAATTCCGGGGCAGGTTTTGCATTTGCACACCTCTCCCAGCCCATCTCCCACTACGATTAGCCCCATAAAATTGTAGGATTCCTTTGACATGTTCGTCTGAACACATCATACGTTCCATGGCTTGGTACTTCTTTACACTCGTTTTTGATATCTGCTGTTTCAACTTTAAAGCTTCAATAACCGCTTTATCTTTAACATCCGTTAACAACACTTTAAGAGCTTCTTTCGCTAAACTGTCAACTTCTATACCTTCTCGATCCTGGATCCATCTTTTTAATTGAGGCCCACTGTTTGGGTTATCAAGTCCTGTTAGATCTTTTAATTCTTGAAGTAGAATATCTTTTATTTCAGCATCGCAAATTATCGCTTGTGCTACTAAAGATTGATCTACTTTAACCCCTCCATCGTTCATGCGCTGATCCAGTTCCCACAGTCTTTGTTCTTGTTCAGGAAATGGAAATCTACTTAGTTTCTTTGACAGCTCACGTTCCACTTCAACGTCTATTCGGTTATAGGTTTTATACTTCTCCCATTTTTCAGGATCATGGTGCGGATAATTTCGAGTGCGACCACCGTTAACTTTTGTCGGTTTGCAAGGCATGGAGAAATATTTGATTAAATTTTTACCAGTAGTATCTTTTTGAACATCTAATTTTAATACTTTAGCGATCCCATCTAAATTGCCGGGCAAACCTAAGTACGATCCATGGACCGCTGTACATCGCCATTGACTTGGGTCCATATACTCCCTAGTATGTTTAGTCAAACAAGTCCGTTCGAAGTTTGCATTATAAGCTGTTTTGATAACATTAGAATCTGTTAGCGCTTGATGAACATCTTCTGGAATTGCTTCAAAACTGACTAAATCTACCACTTGAACAGGCTCATTATCAAATGCATAACCAAATAATAAGATTTCAAAATCATCAGAATCCACATATTTATAGACCCCACACTTAATCAGATCTACGGATGAATAGGTTTCAATATCAATTCTCAGAGTTTTCATAACTACTCACATCTAAATTCTTACACCAACGCTCTAAAACAATATAGCATCCAATAGTTCCACTCTCATTAAATTCCTTGCCATGAATATCATGTGGCCACTCCCACTCTTTTAAACATAAATCCGAATCCCCGTGGGTGAACCTTGCCTCATCTTGAGCCCATAAATATTTATCGAACACCTTCATCTCAATCACCTTCCTTTTAAGTTAAACTTTCCTCTTTTGTGAAAACTTCAGGACATTCAATACAGATAAGAAAATCTTTATTCACAGGTTCAACCTTGAAACCCCCACAGTCTGGACATGTGTACATTTGTGCCCCTCCAATATCTTTTTTTTAAAGTGAAGGAGGCTAAACGCCTCCCTAAATTGATTACATGAAATCATCATCGTCATCAAAGTCATTATCTATGTCAAAATCTTCATTTGCAAAGTCATCTGCAGCACTTGAGCGACCACCTAAATATTCGCCATCCATAGTTTTGGCAACATTGTTTAGCCCTGCTGTCACACCTTTATTTACACCCACGTTATACGCATAAAAATTAAGGCTAACTTTAGCATAACACCCACTATAAATCTCGGTTGTATCTTCAATCGCTTCAAATTTAGTCGTTCCATTTGGATTTTTACCTATAGGCTTAACAATCCCAGGCTTAGTCTTAGCGGATACGTTCATAAAATAATGACCTTTGTATTCCTCTCGTACTTTATCCTCTTCACCGTCTTCCACATGCTGAGCGTTCTTCTCGTCTCCATCATGCACATTTAACGTAAAGTTTTTAGCCTCCCCTCTTTTGATTAATCCTTTGCTGATACCCAATTCTTTAGCAGCTTCAAAAGCTTTCTTTAATCGATTCAAAGTTAACTTGTCCGTTTTTGGAATGAGTATACGGACACTATATTTAGCTTCCTGCCCTTCTTGAAAAGCGTGAGGCTCAAATAAATGTGGGAATGTCAATCTAACCTGCCCTGTTAATGCCTTAGTGTCTTTGTTTGTTACTGTCATATTAATCAATCTCCTTTTTTTAGTTAAAATTCTTCATTTTTAAAATCTGCCTCTGCGGATGCCACAGAACCTAATGCGGGTCGTTTGTCTGACTCAGGGACTAATGTTGGTGCCCCTTCAGGCTTGATAATTAAATCACCCAACAGATCATTAACACCTTTTGGTCCAATCAATTTAGTCATAGCTGTCAATGTTAATAATTTTCGTGGTTGATAGATATCCTCTTCATCCCAACCTGTGTTAGTCAAGAGTCTATCCGCAATCTTTGACTCCTCTAAATATTTACGATTGCTTCTCCCCTCCACTAACTTAAACCCTGGGAATTTTTCACCCTGATTAATCGCTTGATCGAGCACATACTCTTTAGTACGCTTGTACCATTTCTCAAACTCACTTAATCGACCATAAATCTCGGCCAATTCTTCATTTGAAAGCAATTCTGGCTGACTAAATTCTTCACTTGCAAGTTCGAGATTTTTTTCAGCTCTTGCCCGACAACGCTCTTTAGCTTTGCAGAATTTGCACCAATCACCAGGTAATAGCTCACCTTTTTTAGATGCCGCTACTCCTGCAATAGGCTTTATAACCTCATGGCCATATTTTGTAAGATCATCCGCAGACAACTCTTCGGTTGAAAAATTGTCAATACGAGGTTGGATGATGCTCGTCCTTACGATTTCAATGTCGTACAGACATTCAAACTCGTGCAATGCACCTAGTGCATATAATCTTAACTGGGGATTCTCTATCGCGGATACTTCGGTCATTCCGTATTTCAGATCGATTACGTCCAGAGTAGTGTCGGCCACGATGACAACATCACCCGTCCCAAAACCTTCAGGTACTAAATGGCTAAAATCTAATCGTTGTTCTAAGAGGACTACCGCATCCGAACAATTTGCCCTAGCTTCATTAATACGCTCTATGACAAGATCAACATATTGATCGGTGTATCGATCCATAGACTTATCAAATTTCACATCTTTAAAATTATTTAGGTGTATCTTTAGTTGTCTTTGGTATTCCGTTTTGGTAATCCACTGTAGCGCAAGTTTAATTTTCAACTCACTAATCTCATGGGCTAACGTCCCCTCTCTAGAGTACGATGTCTGTTTGTCAGGGATGTCTTCTTCCAGTCGTACACTCCCGGGGCAACCCATCCAACGACTAGCCCCTGAAGCACTTAACTTGGCATGTGCCCGACTGCTATGCCCCTTACTCACTAAGAGCCTCCTCTAGAGCAGCATAGAAATCTTCATAAGAATCTTCAGACAACTCTGTAATTTTTTCAGTGTCAAAATCTTTTAGAATTGCTCGAACAGCCGGGCTACCTTTCAGCTTTTTAAGTTCTAACGTTTTTGCACGGAGATCTTCAACACTCACACTTACTTCTTTTTCCTCTTCAGCAGGTTTAGGATCTGTTTTTTTATCTACCGCTTTTACCTTTGTTTCAGATTTAGGCTTTTCAATGGTTTTAGACTTCGCGTAAGGAGGTCGCTCTTCCGGGGTATCACCTTGTTGCTCTACAGCTTTAACTAAGCCTTGTAATTGTGTATTTAATTCCTCAACGTTATTTGCAGTAATTTCTAATTTAATCATTTTCAAATCTCTCCTTTATTTTTTTAGTCAGGTTGACTACTTTTACACCGCCTATTTAACACTATCACATACATCTTTGGCGGAGCCGTTGGTAACAATCTTTTGCGATTTCAAGGCCCTCATCGGCAGTGTCTTTGACTTCACTAAAGCACTGTTGTAAATGGACAATCTCTTCTTTTAACTGCTTTATTTTCTCTCGAGATATCTCAGATTCTGTTTTTGGGCAAGGTTGCACTTCCTTTTTTAAAACTTCAACTTTTAGCATGTTCAAATCTCTCCCTTTCGTGTTATAATATAATTGTTAAAGTTTAATTAAATTTGTCTGTGCGCCAACACAGGCATTTTTTTATGCACATTTTCGATAGGCATCACCTCCTTTAGATTAGTCTCAGTTTGTAGCTTACAACCTCATCTTCAAGCACTGACAAACGATCATATAAATCATCTGTATCAGTATCGTCAGACAAAATAAGCCTTAATACAGGTGTTTGACGCAACGTTAAAACTTCTTTTATTTGTGCAATTTCAGCACGTTTTTCTAAGATTTCTAGACGGTTCAGCATCAAACAATCCTCCTGCAGTAAGCAGGTTGCACTGGACGACCTTTACACATCCCGTGATATTTAGAAACCACCCGGATAACCGTACCGTCACCAATTATCTGCATTACTGCTAAAATGTCTTGTATGCGCATTGTATCTTTTGAAAAGTTGTAAAATAAATCTGCATCAAACACGTAAATCCCACCCGGGCTAAACTTGTTAGAGTCGCTTGGGATACCCTTATGGAGTCTTTTAAGAAGTAACTCCCCGATTTCATTGCGATAATTAGTAAGTTCTGCGTCTTGCTCATAGGTTGTTTTGAGTAATAACATAGCTTCTTTGACACTCTTACAACCAAGTTCACTGAACAACGACGGGATTATCAAATCAACAGCGGTATCACCTAACCTTTTACCCACGGCAGATGTCCCCGTAATTAATAAACCTTTTAATTTCAACATTCTATTCATTTACACATACCCCCTAAATTTTTTGACTGTCCAGGTCATTTTTTAAGATTAAATAATTATGACTATAATTTCCAATGTTTTTCCTCAAGCCAGCGGTCAACCATTTTATCGCTATACACCCAAACTTTACCGTCATCTGTGCGGTACTTAGGGAAGTCAGGCTGATTGACATACTCATAAACTTTTGACCGTCCACAATTTAATTTATCCATAAGCTGCTCCAAACTGAGCTGCTGGTCAGGCCTGTCTTGAACAACATTGATAATGATACGCTCTTGCAATTGTTGAGCAATTTGATTTAACTCCTGCTCTTCGAGTTTCAAGTTTTCACCTCACTTTCTTTTTTATAAAACCTGTTAAATTCTCCCTCTTTTTGGTAAAATGTTGGTAAGAGAGGGGGTGAAACTAATGCCTAAGAAACCTACTTCAACAGAGCTTAATTTTGATTTAGACCTACTTGACGCACCTTTAGATGTGGCTAGACATTTTGAAGGTGATACCGACAAGATAAGAGCTTTTCAAAGAGCTGTTACTGAAGACGTAATACGTGAAAGTGATCTTAAGTTTAAAGATCCAACAAAGGTTCATAAAATTTTAGGCTCATCGTTTATTGCAGGTTTTGGTTATGATAAAGATAATGCTGTGTTAAGAGTGGTGTTGAAATCAGGTAAGGCTTTCGATTATTTTAACGTCCCGGATGAGATAATTTCTGAGTTCACCGCATCATTTGGTAAAGCCTACAACAAACATCTTAAAAGTAATTATGCTGAATCTGAAGTAGCAGACTGGATCTACCCACCAACAAAATAGATTTACCAATCACCATTTTCATCGAGTTTCTTCCGAACTTCATAAGGAACATCTTCAGCAAAACAGATATTACATTTACCATCACCGTGGTCAGGTGCTAACGCTACACCCATGGAATTTTCGGTAATACGTACACTATCCCAATCTATAATAATAGTCGCGTGAGGATGGTAATTCTCTCTGAACCAACTAATCAAAGGCTCAGAGAGTTTTTTAAATTCCTCTCTTTTTTCTCTCCCAAAAGGTGGTCTCCCTGATGGGCAAGAGTCTAAAAACTTTTCACTAGCATTCATTTCTGTCATTCTAACTACCTCCTCTCTTTCTTTCAGTTAACTGCTGCTGTTTTAATAGTTTCGTTTTGATGTTTTTCAATTTGACTAGGGAAATCTTTGAATTTATACCCTTCATCAAACAACAAATACGTATCTAACACGCCTTCTAAATAAATTAATCGTTTCTCTGATGCTTTTGGTAACTTCTGCATTAATGATACGATGCTTTTTTCTTTTGACATTTTCATCACCTCTTCCTTTATCATCTCAACCGACTTTGTGGTTGATAACTACACCTTACCACACAATAAAATCCATGTCAACCACAATTGAAAAGTTTTTTTATTTGACAACCACATTTTTGATGTTATAATATACACAAGGAGGTGAAGGGATGGGTTTAAATCACTCGGAAATAATGGAACGGTACGCACAGGTCAGAAAAGATAAAGGATTATCCTTTAGAAAACTAGCTGATATCCTCGGAATTTCATACGGTGTTATTCAAAATATTGAACATAAAAGAGTTGAAAAAGTAAGCAATACCTATATTAACCTTTTATGTGATAAGCTCAATGTAAACAAAGAATGGTTGCTTTATGGCGAGGGCGAAATGTACAAAAACGAACAAGAATCAATCGCCTATGCTGAACTTGTGGGTAAAATCGCAAAAGTACAAGATAAAAACATTAAGCGCCTACTTGAAAAAGCAATGAAGTTAAAAGAAGATGATTTAGCGAAGATTGTAAGAATGGTTGACGTGTTTTTAGAAGAAGACGAAAAAAAAGAGGACTCATAATGTTTGAGTCCTCTTTTTAGTTAGTTAGAAATCCATTATTTAGTGCTTGAAGTTGTTTAAATTCAAGGTCGTTAATCCTGCTAATTAGCATTGCGTTCCAAATCCACATTTCAAGTCGTTCTTCTGGAATTGAAATACCATGAGCATCGAAAACTCTTCTGACCGAATCTAATAATTCCACCTCTATCGCGTTGTTTATATTCTCCATCTAAATTCCTCCCTGATTCAGATTTCGATCGCACCCTACTGCAACCTCTCCTGTATTTCCTCTGCTTTACGATAACTTGCACCAAATCCCTGTTCGCTTTTTTACTCACTTAACTTGATAATGTAATCGTATCAAAAATCGAACGCTTGTTCAATATGTTTTTACAAATTTTAGAATTTACCTCCATATACCTCCCTTATGTTTTACAATTTTAGTAATATATACTAATAGTTACATAATTTGTAAATATTGACATTTTGACACTTATTACCTTTATCAGTCGTGTTTTGTAAGTGATTACATAAGTTATTTTAACATATTTCCCACTTCTGAAAATACTGGTAAAATTATCTGGTCGTTTACACAGCTCAGATGTTTAACAGTCAATTACATAAGTGGTCGTTTTTCTACATAAATGTTTTATATTCGACTTTATTCGACTTTATTCGACTCTGTTAGGATATTGGATAAAACGTAAACTATAATGCAAGATGTATAATTTCCTAAG
>Ga0153974_1000093_pt1 | contig 21624 bp, 22 predicted proteins | sample TSGA058MetaG_FD_104741 | JGI IMG/M metagenome (GOLD analysis project Ga0153974, IMG submission 104741) | Attine ant fungus gardens microbial communities from Georgia, USA - TSGA058 MetaG | ecosystem: Host-associated > Fungi > Mycelium > Unclassified | place: USA: Georgia, Yuchi Wildlife... | reverse complement strand
TTGTCAGTAAAAATAAAAGTAATTTCACATTGAGGTTATTATGAAAAAAATTGCATGTCTTTCAGCTTTAGCTTGTTTACTCGCCGTTTCTGCAGGTTCTGCAATGGCTAAAAGCACCGTTACCGGTGGTTACGCTCAAAGCGATTACCAAGGTGTTTTAAACAAAGCTAACGGTTTTAACTTAAAATACCGTTACGAAGATGAGTCTAACCCATTAGGTTGGATCGCATCTTTCACTTACACTGAGAAAGATTCCAACAAAAACGTAAACGACTACCGTAAAGGTCAGTACTACGGAATCACTGCAGGTCCTGCTTACCGTCTAAATGACTGGGCGAGCATCTACGGTGTTGTAGGTATCGGCATCGGTCGTGTTCAAAACAACGCTGAAGGCCACGCTTCTGCTGGTTACGACAGCAAAAGCAACAGCGATGTTGGCGTTGCTTACGGTGCGGGTCTGCAGTTCAACCCATGGGAAAACGTTGCTCTTGACGTAGGTTATGAGCAAAGCCGTATCCGCAGCGTGGACGTTGGTACTTGGATCGCTGGTGTTGGTTACAGCTTCTAATTGTACAGTTCATAAAAAACGACCCTTTGGGGTCGTTTTTTTTTACCTAAAAAACTGGACTAGACGTTTCAAAAAGTAAAGACGTAGCTGGAAAGGGGAGAGTGTCGCATAACTGCATAAGGACGACTGAACAGGCGAGGGGTGAAAACCGCTTGGTACGCGATTATGTTGTTGGTTACAGCGCATAGCCTGACCTCCTCGACAATGATGGTAAAATAGACAACATTAATAATGTATAGCACAGGCTATATTGTTTAGCCAGAGCTATGTGAGAAAAGGGTTGAGCTTGATCTCATCTCGTTTAAGATAGTGCACATGGTCGGCATTGCCGGCATTTGCCTTAGTAAGGAATTTCGATGAATCACCCTAATACTCGTGTAAAGCCAACCATTGGCCCGATTAAAGATCTTGAAAACCATGTTGAAGGTTTTAAACAGGTAAGAGAAGCGCATCGACGTGAACTTATTGACGATTACCTTGAGCTAATTTCCGATCTTATTCATGAGTTCGGCGAGGTGCGCCAAGTAGATATGGCTGCACGATTAGGGGTTTCACAACCTACAGTAGCTAAAATGCTTAAACGTTTGGCCGCTGCAGGGCTTATTCAGCAAATCCCTTATCGGGGCGTCTTCCTTACTCAGGAGGGGGAAAGTCTGGCTCAGCAAAGCCGGGAACGCCATGCAATTGTTGAAGAATTTTTATTAAGCTTAGGGATTTCGTCAGAAGTTGCTCATTGCGATGCTGAAGGAATCGAACATCATGTCAGCGACGAGACATTAGCCGTATTCAAGGCCTTTATTGCTAAAAATAAATACGCTTCTTTAATTAAGCCGTAATCCCCCGCTTTAACCCTTATGGAAAGTAGGGGATAAATAGTAAATCTTACTTTTATTCCCTTATAATTTTGGCATTGTGTTTTAACATTATTGCTACTTAGCTTAGCGGTGTGTTATTTTTCCTGATAATTCTGTTAATTAATCAACATTCTTTTACACAATTAGACAATGTCGTGAGCACGATTTGAGAATGGAATCAGTACCAGATTTATCTGAAACTGGTTTTTAGTTGATAAAATATATTTGGGTATTAGATTAAAAGCATTTAATGATTTAACAAATTCAGAAATAATGGATTTGTAATGAAAGTGTCAGTTCTTTGCATGTTGAAATACACTTTATTTTTAGAATTAATATTTTCCAATTTTCTATTTATTTTCTAAACTAATTTCTGTAACCTTGGCATTATTGTGATTTTAAGTTTATCTGAAGGGAAAAAATAATGAGCGACGTTTTCAAACTACTGAACAATATCCGTACATTGCGCGCGCAAGCTCGCGAAGTTGAGTTATCTGACTTAGAAGAGATTTTAGAAAAATTAACCACTGTCGTGACCGAGCGTCGTGAAGAAATTGAGGCTGAAGAAGAACTAAACCGCGAGAAAGCAGAAAAGCTTTCTAAATACCGCGAACTATTAGCTGCCGAAGGTATCGACCCAAGTGAATTATTAGGCGCGACTGAGACGGGTAAAAAGCGTGCCAAACGTGCACCCCGTCCAGCTAAGTATGCTTACACTGATGAAAACGGTGAGAAAAAATCTTGGACTGGCCAAGGCCGTACTCCTGCCGCTATCAAAAAAGCGCTGGACGAAGGTAAATCTCTCGACAGTTTCTTGATCTAAATTTTAGAGCTAATCAAAAGCCAGCGCTTGCGCTGGTTTTTTTATTGTTTTTCTCTCTGCAATATTCAGGGATTTTTTCTAAATGAGTTATAATCACATTCATATGCGGTGATTATGCAGCGTTAAATTCTGTCAAGTCATACTCTATCAGTGCCCAACCCCATTAATTAAAAGGCTTAATCGTGTTAGTAACCAACAACGTAACCATGCAATTTGGTAGTAAACCACTATTTGAAAATATTTCTGTAAAGTTCGGCGGTGGTAACCGCTATGGGTTAATTGGCGCAAATGGCAGCGGCAAATCAACCTTTATGAAAATTTTAGGACGTGATTTACAACCAACGGCGGGTAACGTTGCGTTAGATACGAATGAACGAATCGGTAAGCTGCGCCAAGATCAGTTCGCTTTCGAAGCCTTCAGTGTTCTCGATACAGTCATTATGGGCCACGATGAACTATGGCAAATAAAACAAGAAAGAGACCGTATTTATGCACTACCCGAGATGAGCGAAGAAGAGGGTTATAAGGTCGCTGATCTTGAAGTCTTGTATGGTGAAATGGACGGTTATAGCGCGGAAGCCCGTGCGGGTGAACTACTTCTTGGTGTAGGAATAGATGTCGACTTGCATTATGGACCAATGAGCGAAGTTGCCCCGGGCTGGAAATTACGTGTATTACTCGCGCAAGCGCTTTTCTCGAATCCCGATCTACTGTTATTAGACGAACCTACGAATAACTTGGATATTGATACGATTCGCTGGTTAGAACAAACCTTAAATGAACGTGACAGTACGATGGTCATTATTTCGCACGATCGCCACTTTCTAAATATGGTCTGTACACATATGGCCGATCTGGATTACGGCGAAATTCGTGTCTATCCAGGTAACTACGATGAATACATGACTGCGGCAACCCAATCTCGCGAGCGCCTACTTTCTGATAACGCGAAAAAGAAAGCGCAAATTGCCGAGCTGCAATCCTTTGTTAGTCGTTTTAGTGCTAATGCTTCAAAATCTCGTCAAGCGACTTCACGCGCCAAGCAGATTGATAAAATTAAATTAGATGAAGTGAAAGCCTCGAGTCGTCAAAACCCGTTTATTCGCTTCGAACAAGATAAAAAGTTATTCCGTAATGCATTAGAAGTGGAAGCGTTAACCAAAGGCTTCGATAACGGCCCGCTATTTACCAAACTTAGCTTTCTACTCGAAGTCGGTGAGAAATTAGCAATTATCGGTGCGAATGGTATAGGTAAAACAACGCTATTAAAAACTCTAGTGGGTGACTTAGTACCGGAAAGCGGCAGTGTAAAATGGTCCGAAAATGCTTCAATTGGTTATTATGCTCAAGACCATGAATACGAATTTGCTAACGATTTAACGGTCTTCGATTGGATGAGCCAATGGAAACAGGCGGGCGATGACGAGCAAGCGGTTAGAAGTGTGCTCGGTCGATTACTCTTTAGTCAGGACGATATTAAAAAGCCAGCCAAAGTGTTATCGGGGGGGGAAAAAGGTCGGATGTTATTTGGTAAATTAATGATGCAAAAACCTAATATTCTGATTATGGATGAACCCACCAACCACTTAGATATGGAATCCATTGAGTCTTTGAATATGGCGCTGGAAATGTTCGAAGGAACACTTATCTTCGTTTCACACGACCGCGAATTCGTCAGTTCTTTGGCCACTCGCGTTCTTGAAATAAAACCAGGTAAAGTCAGCGACTTCACCGGTAATTACGAAGATTATTTGAGCTCTCAAGGGATTAACTAATAACTAGGGTGCCTAGCTTAATGCTGCAGCTAGGCACAAAGTTTACAATTTGGATTCCGTTTTACTTTTAGCGGGGTAAAACTGAAATTCATCGCATCGTATAATAAGTATCGACCTTCTGTTTTACCGCCATACTGGGTAATGTGCCTAATTGCTTCCATTGCCTGTAAACTCCCTATTATCCCAGTAAGGGGCGCCATCACTCCGTTCTCAACACAGCTCCCGGCAGGTTCGCCAAATAAATGGCTTAGACACTCATAGCAAGGTTCGTTTTTCTGCCAAGTAAAACTGATCACGCAACCTTCCATTCGGATAGCCGCTCCAGAAACGAGTGGGGTAGCGGTCAAGAAGCATAGACGGTTTATCTGTTGGCGGCTTGAAAGCTGATCAGTGCAGTCTATGACCATATCATGTTCCGCACAACGGGTAAGCCACTCACTCGACTCGTCAAAATCCTGATGCCAAATATTGACTTGGCAGTCCGGATTTCGTAGGGCAAGCCGCTGTTTCGCAACGTCAACCTTTAACTCTCCACAGTCATTCTCAGTAAAAAGTATTTGGCGGGGAAGATTAGAGAGGCTTACGGTGTCGGGATCCACTAATGTTAGCTGGCCAACACCACTAGAAGCCAGATAAGTCGCCACAACGCAGCCTAATCCCCCCATCCCCACAATCATTACTTTCGCGGCGAGAAGCTGTTGTTGCTTATCAATATCAAAATTTTTTAGCGCTATCTGGCGGTCGTAGCGTAATAACGCTTTATCTGTTAAACCCATTATGCACCATCTAAGAAATCTGGAAAGGGTTGGATCGTCACGCTATCACCCTGTGCCAGTGAACCTGATTCACGCGGTAAGCAGATAAAACAGTTGGCATGGGTGAAAGTACTGAACATATGTGAACCCTGTTTGTCATCCGCCCTAACGTGAAGTTCTCCATGCTGAGATGAAAAATAACCACGTTGAAATTCAGTTCTGCCTGGTTGTTTGATGATTGGGGCGGTCAAGATGGCACTGAAGGAGGTAAACGGTGCAGCAGTGATCCCCTGTAAGCGCAGGATCAACGGATAAACCAACTGACAAAAGGTGACTACCGCTGAGACCGGATTGCCGGGTAACCCACAAAATAGGCTCTCGCGTAAGCGACCGAATGCGAAAGGCTTTCCAGGTTTCATTGCCAACTTCCAAAAAGTGATCTCCCCGCACGCCAGCAAAACATCCCGAGTATAATCAGCAGCCCCGACCGAGACACCGCCAGTGCTAATGACCAAATCAGCTTGTTGATCAGCACGGAGAAAAGCGTCGGTAAGCGCCATGTTATCGTCGGGGATGATACCCAGATTGATAACACTACAGCCTAATCGTTGTAGCATTAGCGCGATCGCAAAACGATTGGTATCGTATATCTGTCCAGCAGAGAGAGGCGTTCCTGATGAGACTAATTCATCACCAGTAGAAAAAATCGCTACACGCAGTGGGCGTATAACCTTGATTTGCTGTATCCCTAGAGATGCCAAAAGCGGGAGATCTTTTATTTTAAGGCGAACACCTGCCTCAAGTACGACTTGACCTTGACGAACATCTTCGCCGATTCGGCGAATATTTTGACCCGTAACGACGTCTGTTGTTAGCTGAATACCTTGTGCCGTTCTTTCCGTCTGCTCTTGCATGACGACGGCTGCACAGCCTTCCGGTACCGGTGCCCCTGTCATAATCTGCACAACATGCCCGTCAGGGAGTGAACCGGAATAGGGTTTTCCTGCGAACGCTTGACCGGCAATGGGTAGAGTGTGTTTGGCATTAATATCCGCCAAGCGTAAGGCATAGCCATCCATCGCTGAATTATCGAAACTGGGTACATTGATCGGCGAGACAATTGGCTCTGCGGTTACCCAACCCAGAGCATCATTGATATTCAGGGTTTGTGAGTCAGTAATCGGGGAGATATCACGTAGTAAAAGTGCCTGAGCATCCTCTATGGAAAGTAGGCCAGCGGTAAAAGGTTCCATCTCAACCTCGTTTGATTTGGGAAGTGATAAGAGAGTACCACGTTAATAATAATTCATGGCTAGAAGCTCAGGATATTAACTTTTTTTTGCAGATGACAAGATGGTAGGGTCGTAAAAATTTTGGATCAGTGAATTATTTACGCCTTTTATCGCCAGTAAATACCCACTCAACAAAAAAAATTGTAAATCTTTTGCCGCGACTGTAGATACTGGCACTCTGTCAGGATATTCTCGTTTTCAACGAGTTAATTAGGATTGAGTAAAAATAATGCGCCCATTTAAGATGTCGACCTCGCTTCGCCCAGCGTTACTAGCCGTATTGATCATTACCCCTTGCGTTACTTTTGCGGACCCTCAACCTAATGCCCCTCAGGTTGATGCAAAAGCATGGATCTTGATGGATTATGACAGTGGGAAAGTGCTCACTGAATCTCATGCGGATGACCGTCTAGATCCTGCTAGTTTAACCAAAATGATGACCAGCTATGTAGTCGGTCAAGCCTTAAAAAGTGGCAAGATAAAGTCAACAGATAGCGTGACGATTGGTCAAGATGCCTGGGCAACCGGTAACCCTAAACTACGTGGTTCATCGGTAATGTTCCTGAAACCGGGTTCACAGGTCTCTGTAGCCGACCTTAACCGCGGCGTCGTTATCCAATCGGGTAACGATGCCTGTATTGCACTTGCCGATTATGTCGCGGGTAGCCAAGATACCTTTATTGGACTGATGAACAATTACGGTCAAAAACTCGGTCTCAACAATACCCATTTTACAACAGTGCATGGCCTTGACGAGCCAGGTCAATACAGTACTGCCCGCGATATGGCCCTTATCGGTCAGGCGCTAATCCGAGATGTTCCGGAAGAATACGCACTTAATAAAGAGAAAGAGTTTAGCTTTAATAATATTCGCCAACCTAACCGTAACCGTTTGTTGTGGAATTCATCCCTAAATGTGGATGGAATAAAAACGGGATATACCTCAGGAGCGGGTAACAATCTAGTGGCTTCAGCTACATCCGGTAATATGCGCTTAATTTCAGTAGTGTTGGGGGCGAACACCGACTCAATCCGTTTTCGTGAAAGCGAAAAATTATTGAACTGGGGCTTTCAAAATTTCGAAACCCTATCACCCATCAAAGCGGGTAAACCTTTCGTTCAGACTAAAGTCTGGTTTGGTGACACAAAGCAGGCAGCACTTGGCGTGATGAATAATGCTTCGGTTACCGTCCCTAAGGGCCAAGTCAATGCCTTGAAAGCAGATTACACGCTTAACCAAAGCCAGCTTTCCGCACCGCTTACTAAAGGCCAAGTTGTAGGTCAGGTGAATTTCCAAATTAATGGAAAAATCGTTGATCAGAAACCTTTGGTGGTATTGGAAGATGTGAAAGAGGGTGGCATATTCAGCCGATTAGTTGACTATATTTGGCTACATATCTCTGCTCTATTTGCCAAATGGTTCTAAGGGGTACCGGTCAGTGAAGATAAAAAAAGCCAGGTTATGACCTGGCTTTTTTGTCGCAACAATAATTAGTGTTGTGTCCAACCCCAGCGGATCGGTAAGGCAAACAGTTGGCGGTAAACTTTGTGAGCCAAGTTCAACAGTGCCTGTCCATAAAACTTCCAGCCAAGCTCCGCAGATAAACAGCCAATCATACCGACCAACAAGCCGCCAACCATATCAAGCGGCCAATGTACTCCTAAGTAAATACGTGACCAAGCAATCGATACGCCTAACGCAAGCAAGGTAATACCCGACCATGCTCGATGCCAAAACAGGAAGGCCAAACTGAAGGTAAAAATAAAAGTGCCGTGATCGCTAGGGAAGGAGGTATCTGCAGAGTGATTTAACCAATGATACCCTAGGCCGATGGCAAACGGGCGAGGATGTGGAAATACCAGGCCGATCACAAAAGAAAAGATAATCGCATAGAGTAAAGCGGTAGCTGTCTTAAGTACCAATTCACGGCGTGAATCGAGACACTTTTTAGGTGACCAAAGCCATAAACCGACCACTAGCAATGGAATGATACCGATAACATCTTTAGCTAAAATAATGGCAAAATTAATTAGCCATCGAGGAGAATCAGGAGTCGCGTTAAGCCATAAAAAAAGTTGAGTGTTCAACTGCTCCATAATAGTCATATTCTCCTAAAAGGCGGGTAGCATTATATGTTAACTTTGAATATTAATATAATTAATGTTTTACGGCTAGGGTGAAAAATCTTATCTTTTCACCCAATAGAGAAATCAACCGCCCGGCCACAACATCACTACGAGTGTTCCAGCAAGGGTTAAGATAACGTTGGCAATCGCATAGGTCCCCGCGTACCCTAGTGCAGGAATACTACTACGTGCAGTATCGCTGATAATTTCAAGCGCAGGCGCACAAGTTCTTGCACCCATTAATGCACCGAATAGCATCGCTCGGTTCATGCGTAACACATAAGCACCAAAACAGTAACAGATTACAACGGGTAGCAGGCTTACGAGGACGCCACAAAGCAACATAGAGATCCCATTTTCACCTAATCCGTGATGTAATCCGCTGCCCGCGCTTAAGCCGACGCCCGCCATAAAGACCAACAATCCAAACTCTTTTACCATGGTCAACGCCCCTTGTGGGATATAACCAAAGGTTGGGTGGTTGGCCCGTAAGAAACCGAGCATGATCCCTGCGAAAAGCAGCCCTGCGGCATTACCGATCCCAAAGCCAAAATTACTGAATTGAAACGTGACCATACCGATCATCAATCCGACGATAAAGAACGAACAAAAGGCCAGTAGGTCGGTCATTTGGCTATGGATGGCCACAAAGCCAATGCGATCAGCGATACTTTTCACTCGTCGGGTTTCACCGCTGATCTGTAAGATATCGCCCTTATTCAACAAAATATCGTCGTCGATAGGCATTTCGATCTGGTTACGAATTACGCGGTTAAGGAAGCATCCATGATCAGTTAACCGTAATTTTCCCAAACGCTTATTAACCGCATTATGGTTTTTAACTACGATCTCTTCGGTCACAATTCGCATATCAAGGAGATCACGGTCGAATACTTCTTTCCCGTGTCGAAAACTAGGATCTAACCGCGCATGCGCATCGGGATAGCCGACTAAGGAGATATCATCGCCTTCCTGTAACACTGCGTCGCCGTCTGGACTCGCTAAGATACCATTACGACGGATACGCTCGATATAACAGCCTGTATGGCGGTAAATACCGAGTTCGCGTAGGTTTTTACCGCCACTCCACTCAACGAGCTCTTTCCCTACACGGTAAGCGCGGATAACGGGTAAAAATACCTTACGCTGGCTATCGGCATCCAAGCCGCGCTCGCGTGCGATTTGTTGCGCGCTGGTCGGCAGATCTTGGTGCTGCAACCGCGGTAGATAGCGGGCAGCAAATATCAAACTGACTAAGCCCACCAAATAGGTCAAGGCATAGCCTAGACTGAGATTATCTTGCAGAAGAGCGAGTTGTTGTGGATCGGTAATCACTTGCCGGAGCGTATCACCGGCCCCGACCAGTACTGGCGTGGAGGTCATAGAGCCGGCTAAAATTCCAGCGGAGAGACCGATATCCCAATGGAAAAGTTTTCCAAGACCTAGGACGATAAGCAATGCACTGCCTACCATCACCAATGCCAGCATTAAATAGTTTTTCCCATCACGGAAAAAGATTGAAAAGAAGTTAGGCCCGGCTTCGATACCCACGCAGAAGATAAACAGCATGAAACCTAAGCTCAGTGCATTGGTGTTGATTGAGTAATGTTGTTCGCCTAGAAGCAGAGAGACCACCAGTACTCCGATTGAGCTACCGAGTTGGATACTTCCTAGTCGAATTTTTCCTAGACATAAACCGAGAGAGAGCACTACAAAAAGAAGCAAGACATCATTGGCGCTGAGCAAATTTGCAACGTTTATATTCACGAGTCAATTTTCATTTAATAAGTCGAATAAGTGATTCCGTCAGCCAGCGTTGGCTAACGCTGACGGTTCTAAAAAAAACGACTCATTCTAATCGTTCACTTGTCCAACTGCTATGACTGATTGAGAGAAAAAATGATTTTATTCAGGGGAATAGCGGGTACTGATGTATCAGTACCCGAGAGGCTTATTGGTACAATCCGAGATGCTGCTTAGCGTAAGCTTCAAATTCGGTAAAGCCGCCGACGTGAGACTCATCAATAAAAATTTGTGGGACCGTTTCTACCGTTTTCCCTGCGCTTTTGGATAAATCATCTTTACTTATCCCTTCGGCATGAATATCCACATAGCGATAACTAAAATCATCACGATCGTCAGTTAACTTATCCGCCAACTCTTTTGCGCGAACACAATAAGGACAGCCAGGGCGACCAAAAATTACCACAAACATAATAGCTCCTTTCAATAATCAACGATTCATCATGCCTTGCGCGTAGAAAGATTGGAAGTCGATAAGCAGGTCTAATACGTATTTCGCACAAACGGTGAGTCGATTAAGAAGCTAGACGGTAAAGTAATGACTACACTTTATTCTTTACGAAAATTTTGGAACCTACCATGACCCCGACAATCGACCTTCTTCGCCAGCACCGCTCGATCCGCCATTTTAGCGATGAGCCTATTAGCTCTGCACAACGAGAAGCGATCCTATTAGCGGCACAATCAGCCTCGACTTCTAGCTTGTTACAATGCGCGTCAGTGGTAAGGATAACGGATAAAGCGAAACGTCAACGTCTAGCTGAACTTGCAGGCGACCAGTCTTGGGTTACCGAGGCTGCCGAATTTTGGGTCTTGTGCGCCGACTTTAACCGACACCAACAAATTAGTGAACACGCAGAGTTAGGCTATGCCGAACAACTGATCTTGGGATGTGTTGATACGGCACTCTTGGCGCAGAATGCCATGGTAGCGGCTGAATCGCTAGGTTTGGGTGGTGTTTTTATCGGCGGGCTTCGTAACCAACCTCAGGCGGTAAGTGAGTTACTCGACCTGCCTAAATTTGTCTTACCGCTATTTGGACTGTGCCTAGGCTGGCCGGCCGATAAACCCGAGCTGAAGCCGCGTATGCCTCTCTCAATGCTGGTGCACGAGAATGGCTATCAGCCCATCGACTCTGAAACACTCGCGACGTACGATCAACACCTATTGGATTATTATCAACATCGGAGCAGTGCCAACCGTCACGAAACGTGGAGTGAGATGGTGGAGAGAATGATCAGCAAAGAGAGCCGCCCTCATATGTTAGCTTTCCTTCATCAGCAGGGGTGGATCACACGCTAAGCCCTACCGCGGGATGAGAGCAATAGGATTTCGTCCCGCTTCAATGCTATACTGCCGCGCCTCAATTCACTATCGTCCACAGGTAAGCTATGTTTTGCCCTCGCTATGACGCAGGTCAGTGTCGTTCATGTCAATGGCTTGCCAAAGAATACTCGACGCAACTTGCCGACAAACAAGCCAATATTGAACAACTGCTAACCGATACTCCGGTTATGGAGTGGCGTCCACCGGTACCCTCTGCGCAATCTCGGTTTCGCAATAAAGCGAAAATGGTCGTTAGTGGTTCGGTAGAACGACCTGTTTTGGGGATCGTCAATACGCAGGGCGAAGCCGTCGACCTAATCGACTGCCCACTCTATCCAGAAACCTTTGCGCCGGTGTTTCGCCAATTGTTACCTTTTATCGCGAAGGCTGGCCTAACGCCTTACCATATTGCGCGACGTAAAGGTGAGCTAAAATACTTACTCCTTACAGAAAGTACACAAGGCGGAATGATGCTACGTTTCGTCCTTCGTTCGGATAAAAAATTAGCGCAACTCCAAAAAGTGTTACCTGAACTGCAGCAATGCTTACCACAATTAACCGTAATCTCGGTGAATATTCAGCCCGTGCATATGGCGATTATGGAGGGCGAGCAGGAGATTATATTGAGCGATGCCTCGGCGTTAGCCGAATCATTCAATCACATTCCTCTTTGGATCCGTCCGCAAAGTTTCTTCCAAACTAATCCTGAGGTTGCAGCGAAACTCTATTTGACGGCGCGAGAATGGACACAAGAGCTTAAGCTCGACACGCTATGGGATTTATTTTGTGGGGTGGGAGGCTTTGGACTTCATTGTGCCAGAGCGGAGACCCAATTAACGGGGATCGAAATTTCCCCTGAAGCTATTGCTTGCGCGCAAGATTCCGCCCGTAAACTCGGCATAAAGAATACCGTTTTCCGAGCGTTAGATGCGACGCGTTATGCGGTTAACGAGAAGAGTGCACCGGATTTATTGTTAGTCAATCCGCCTAGAAGAGGTATTGGGCAGGAACTCTGTGACTTTATTATGAGTGTTAAGCCTGCGGCTATTTTGTATTCGAGTTGTAATCCAATAACCTTGGCAAAAGATATTGCACAACTGAAAGGTTACCGACTTGAACGCGTTCAGCTATTCGATCTCTTTCCGCATACTGCTCATAGCGAAGTGCTCTCATTATTGATTCGCGAGTGATAAGTTGCCAGAAGGCAACTTATTGATTAAGCACGACGCTCGAAACGTAGGGCGTAGACTTCAATAGCTCGCATCAGTAAGGTGAGCAGTCCGTTAATGCAAAGATAGATAATCCCTGCAGCAATGAACACATTGACGTCGTAAGTCCCGCCATACAGTTGTTGGCTCAATCCCATCACGTCCATCAGAGTGATGGTGTAGGCTAATGACGTGCTCTTAAACACCAACACCACTTCATTCGAGTAAGAAGAGAGTGCCCGTTTAAACGCGTAAGGGAGCAATACTCTTAGGGTTTCCCCTCGTGTCATTCCCAAGGCATAACAAGATTGCCACTGACCTGATGGGATGGCCTTTACCGCGCCATATAATAACTGCGTCGTATAAGCGGCACTATTTAACGATAACGCGACAACCGCACAGAACCCTGGTTGAGAGAGAATCGACCATAGCGTGGGATACTGCTGCAAGATCGGGAATTGTCCCGGGCCGTAATAGATCAAGAAGATCTGTACCAGTAATGGTGTACCGGTAAAGAGTGTCAAATAACAGTGTATCACTGCATTCGTTACAGCGTTACGCAAGGCTAGAAGAACGGTAAGGGTTACTGCAATCAGTAAGGCAATAAGCACCGCACTCAGGGTAAGACCAAGACTGACCGGTAAGCCAGCGCTAAGCTTCAGTAAATAGTCGCCCATCATTGTTGCTCCAACTCAAAGCGTGTCGCACGGCGCTCAGCAAGTTTTAAGATCCCCTGGCTTAACAAGGTAATAATTAGATAGATACCCGCCGCAACGAGGTACCAAGTAAAGGGCTGTTCGGTACGTGTCGCAATACCTTTAGTTTGTAACATTAGATCATTCACACTGATAAGCGAAACTAACGCAGTATCTTTCAACAGCACTAACCATTGATTGCCGAGTCCAGGTAGGGCGTGACGCCACATCTGCGGCATGATAATCGTAAAAAAGACCGTCGATTTACGCATCCCTAGGGCATAGGCTGATTCTCTCTGTCCTTGAGGCACCGCACGTAATGCACCGCGTAGCGTTTGCGATGCATAAGCTGAATACAGCAGTGCCAAAGCAATTACACCACATAGAAACGGACTAACATCAAAATTCTCGATGTGGAACTGTAAGTGTAGGGTTGTAAAGCCTAATGGCAGAGCAAAGCCATCAGATAGGGTGAGTAACAGCTGAGAGGAACCGTAGTAAATCCCCAATACGACTAAGATTTCTGGTAAGCCACGAATAAGCATGACCAGTAGACTGCCAAGCCAAGCCAGTGGTTTACAGGGGAGAGATTCCCAACTGGCAAAAATCATCGCCAGCGTTAGGCCGACGACCAGCGCGCAGAGCGCAAGACCGACGGTCAAGCCGCCGGCATTGAGAAGATAAGGTAATTCATTCATCAGCGATTATTTCTGGAACCACTTGTCGTAAATTTTTTGGTATTCACCGTCGGCTTTCACTTTCGCAAGGCCTTGGTTAAATTGCTGTTGCAGAGCGCTATTTCCTTGGCGGACCGCAATCGCGACACCGGTGCTAAAGTAGTCTTTGTCTGTGACTTTATCGCCGACTGGCGCAAGTGACGGGTTGTTTTTTAACGATTCGTTGATGACAGCAGTATCGCCAAATACGGCATCGACACGACCATTTTTTAAGTCAAGGATGGCGTTTTGATAGCTATCGTAAGGGACTGCCTTGATCTCGCTGTGTTTATCTGCAAGGTATTTCTGGTGAGTCGTACCATTTTGTACGCCAACTTTTTTACCTTTCAGTGCAGCGAGGCTAGCCACTTTACCTTTTTCTGCGATAAAGAGGGCTGAGTTTAAGTAGTAAGGGGTACTGAATAACACTTGCTTTTGACGCTCAGGGGTAATATCCATTCCCGCCATCGCCGCATCAATACGACGGAATTTTAAGCTGGGGATCAGGCTGTCGAACGACTGGTTGGTAAAGCTACAGCTTGCATTAATTTGTTTACAGACTGCCATGGCCAAATCAACATCAAATCCTTGGATTTTGTTATCACTCCCAACAAATTCAAAAGGGGGATAAGAGGCTTCTGTGCCGAAACGGAGCGTTTGGGCCGCGAATGCTGAGGCTGACAGGCTGGTGAGAAGTGCAGCGATAAGAATTTTTTTCATAGTAACCCTGTCCTTAATGTGAAAGATAGTTCGCAAATTCGCGCGTTTGAGGATGCATAAATCGATCAGCTTTTCCTTGCTCAACAATACGTCCATTTTCCATATAGACAATATGTGACGCGGTTTTTTTTGCAACCTCGACTTCGTGTGTCACGATTACCTGTGTGATATTCGTCGCCGAGAGCTCGTTAATAATCTGTACCACCTGACCAGTAATTTCAGGGTCGAGCGCCGCAGTAGGTTCATCAAAAAGCAAGACCTGAGGCTCCATCATCAGCGCGCGAGCAATCGCAACCCGCTGTTGTTGCCCGCCTGAAAGATGTAGGGGGTAGCGTTGAGCGTAATCGGTCAAACGTAGCCTCTGCAAATATTTCTGGGCACGAGATTGGGCTTCTGCACGGCTTAAGCCCAAGACTTTACAGGGGGCTTGAATAAGGTTCTGCTCAACGGTGAGGTGCGGCCATAGATTGTATTGCTGGAAAACCATTCCAACATCTTGGCGTAACGTTCGAATCGCCGCAGTGGAAGGGCGTTGCGTAAAATTGAACTGTTGCTGAGCAATTGATAACTGGCCAGAACGCGGGATTTCTAATAAGTTTAATACACGCAGCAATGAGCTCTTTCCTGCACCGCTTGGGCCGAGTAGGACTAACGTCTCCCCTTGGGCACAGTTCAAAGTGATATCGTACAGGGCCTGTTGACCACCATAGAAACAATTTACGCCTTCTAAATGAATGCTCATGCGATAAATCTGACTTTTATAAGAGTGTAATTGCCCAGATAGTAATTCATTATGCATAAGTATGCAATTATGGTGCGGAGTTTTTCTTGCCCGGTCCTGGTCCTGTTTGGTCAATCGAGTGATCAGCGCTACAGTAAAGCGTCATTCGTTAAAGGAGTAAAAAATGAAAAAGGGATTTCTCATTATGCTGGCGCTGTTATCAGGGTGTCAGGCCGTAAGGCCTGTCCCAGTAACTGGGCCGCAGGCAATTAATACCGCCCACGTGGCCGTAAGCCATCAACCCAGGATTAATACTATAGTAATCCATTACACGGTAGCAGATGAGCAGCGCGCTTTAACGCTACTCACGGGTAACCAAGTCAGCAGTCATTATCTCATTGCGCAGTATCCTAAAGTCCACCAAGCGTCACCAGAGATCTACCAACTCGTTGCCGAAGATCAGGCGGCATGGCATGCGGGGATCAGCGCATGGCGGGGTACCTATAATCTTAATAAAACGTCGATAGGCATCGAACTGGTGAATAAAGGTTTTATCAAACCCTCAGCTCAGCAGCCCGGTCACTGTGAAAGCTACCCGCCGCAGCAGATTGCAGCATTGATTCGGTTAGTGAGTGACATCGCCCATCGCTACGATATAGAGCCTGAAAATATTATTGGGCACAGCGACATTGCGCCGTTAAGAAAAGTGGATCCTGGGCCATGTTTTCCTTGGCAGCAGTTGGCTGAACAAGGACTCGGAGCGTGGCCTGAAGAGAAATTAGTCAGTAAATTACTGGCGGGGAGAGCGCCTGATACACCGGTCGCTAACGTACTCTTACTCCCACTACTGAAACAATACGGCTATGGAATCAGCGCCCACGCAACGCCGGATGAACAGCGGCAAGTTATCCGTGCGTTCCAAATGCATTTCCAGCCAGAAAATAGCAGCGGATATGGCGATCAACTAACGCTGGCGCGATTACAGGCACTGCTTCTGCAATATCCTTGGCATCGTTGATTGTCGTGTATCATTTCTAGCGAGGATGATAGGGTAGTTCGTACTGTGTCATGTTGAAAAAGATGAACAGACCTGAAGAAGGGAACTTCCCCCTAAACCCCTATAATAGGTAAGCAGAGAGGCCACGATGAACACGGCTTTTGAATACAGTGAAGGGCAGAACCTTTGTAATGAAATTGGCGGTGCAGTCCTGACTGTGTTGGGTCAACAACAACCTTTTACTGTACAGGCGCTGATCGACTGTTTGCGACATGCACAGTGCGACGCCCATGACTACGGTAAAAACCGCGAGCAGGGAATGGCGATGGCAATAGCGGTCTTGGCGAAATTTACGGAGGCGGAATAAGCAGCCCCTCATTGAGGAGCTGACAGAGGTGAGGGTTCAGCGGAACAGGTTAGTTTTTGCTAAATCGATGATCTCGCTGCCTTGGCCATTAATAACGGCTTTCAACATATACAAACTAAATCCTTTAGCTTGCTCCAGCTTTATCTGTGGCGGCATAGCCAATTCATCTTTGGCTGTCGTGACATCGATCAACGCCGGGCCAGGGTGATCAAATGCTTGTTGTAAAACACCTTCTAATTCTGAGGCCTTTTGTACGCTGAAACCCTCTATATTGCAGGCCTTAGCAATGGCGGCAAAATCAGGATTATCTAATTCCGTGCCATTAGTGAGATATCCGCCTGCTTTCATCTCCATAGCGACAAACCCCAATACGCTATTATTAAAAATAACTAATTTCACTGGGAGTTGATGCTGAGCAATGGTCAATAGATCGCCCATCAACATCGCAAATCCCCCGTCGCCACATAACGCGACGACTTGACGTGACATATCGACGGCCTGTGCGCCCATAGCTTGAGGCATAGCATTTGCCATTGAACCATGATTAAACGATCCCAGTAATCGACGTTTACCGTTCATGGTGAGATAGCGAGCCGCCCAGACAGTCGGTGTACCAACATCACAGGTAAATATTGTCTGGTCGGAAGCAAGTCGATCAATTTGTTGGGCAAGATACTGCGGATGGATAGGACGGTCATCATTCGCCACAGCCAAATCGTCGAGTTGTTGGCGACTTTTTTTATAGTGCTTAACTGACTTATCGAGATGGGCTGGATCGTGAGACGCGTTAAGTAAGGGGAGCAAATCAGTTACGGTTGCCTTCACATCGCCTACCAATGGCAAGTCAACATGGCAGTGCGATCCAATACTTGAGGGATTAATGTCTATCTGAATAATCTTTGCCGACTCGGGGTAGAAGGCCCGGTAAGGGAACTGTGTGCCTAATAGTACAAGAGTGTCTGCGTCGAGCATGGCGTGATACCCCGAGGAGAATCCAATCAGCCCAGTCATACCAACGTCGTAAGGATTATCGTACTCGATATGTTCTTTACCACGCAGTGCATGGACAATCGGCGCTTGCAGCTTTTCCGCCAAAGCCACCACTTCGTCGTGAGCGCCCGCGCAGCCACTCCCACACAGCAATGTAATATTGTGCGCGTTGTTTAATACCTCAGCCAGTTGTTGCAGTTCTGAAGTAATAGGTTTAACCACGGGAAGGGATGGTGGGTACCATTTAAGGTTATCGGGAACCTTAATACTCTGTAAGGCGATATCTCCGGGAAGGACGATAACGGCGACACCGCGTTTTACGATTGCCGTACGTAGGGCAATCGCCAAGATTTGTGGGAACTGTTCGGGATTGCTGACCAATTCGCAGTAGTGGCTGCACTCTTTAAACAGTTCTTGTGGGTGCGTCTCTTGGAAGTAGTTGCTACCGATTTCACTGGAGGGGATATGAGCGGCGATGGCGAGGACCGGTTGGTGATTTCGATGGCAGTCAAATAGGCCATTGATTAAATGCAAGTTACCCGGACCACAGGATCCGGCGCAGACGGCCAGTTCATTCGTGACTTGTGCCTGTGCACCGGCTGCAAAAGCTGCCGCCTCTTCGTGGCGTGTTGACATCCAGGTAATCGCTGACTGCTTATTAAGGCTATCGCTAATTCCATTCAGCGAATCACCGGTGACTCCCCATATCTGTTTTACGCCTACCTCTGTCAAGGTCTCGACCAGTAGTGCGGCGATTGTCTTTTCCATTTCCACTCCCATTAGATTCACGTTATACGTGATAATTGTAGTCTAACTTTTGCCACGCTCTGGGGTGGAGAAGTAAACCTAGAATGCGGTGATAAAAAGAAAAGCAGGTGAATGGCTTGTCATAAGGTTTTTTTTAGTTGTATTGTTCCAAAAGAACTAAACTTGAATAAGGTCAATTCAGCTAAATGTCGTGGTTCATGATAAACTGACAGTAAAATTGAGCTTTTCATTCAAGTATTGCTGGGTAATTATGGCTAACACGCACCACGGTTTTGACTTCGAACAACTTTTAGAGAGTAATCTCGAGGAGGCGCTACAACCGCCGTCGATGTATAAAGTTGTGTTATTGAATGACGATTATACCCCTATGGAATTCGTCATTGAGGTTTTACAAAAATTCTTCTCGCTGGATATAGAGCGTGCAACGCAACTGATGCTTACAGTACATTATGAAGGGAAGGCGATTTGCGGTGAATTTACCGCCGAAGTGGCTGAAACAAAAGTCATGCAAGTGAATCGTTACGCGAAGGAAAATGAGCATCCGTTGCTATGTATGCTGGAAAAAAGCTAATCAGCCCATATATCTAGGCTGAGACCTAAGCGTTAACCGACCGGAGGTGCCTAATGCTCAATCAGGAACTGGAACTCAGTTTAAATATGGCTTTCGCCAGAGCGCGTGAGCACCATCACGAATTTATGACCGTCGAGCATCTACTCCTCGCGCTGATCAGCAATCCTGCTGCACGCGAAGCCTTAGAGGCCTGCTCAGTCGATCTCGCTGCGTTGAAAGTTGAACTGGAGACGTTTATTCAAAAAACGACGCCAGTGCTCCCCGAAGCCGATGAAGAGCGAGAAACACAACCCACGTTAAGCTTCCAACGCGTTTTACAACGTGCGGTATTCCACGTGCAATCGTCGGGGCGTAGTGAAGTTACCGGCGCTAACGTGCTGGTAGCGATATTCAGTGAGCAAGAGTCGCAAGCGGCCTACTTACTTAGAAAATATGAAGTCAGTCGTCTCGATATCGTTAATTATCTTTCTCACGGCACGCGTAAGGATGACAGCGCAGAAGATAAACCGTCTGAGAATAGTGCTTCTTCCGATGACGCCGCGAGCAGTAGTGGTGAAGAACGTATCGACAGCTTCACGACTAATCTCAACCAGCTCGCTCGCGTAGGGGGAATCGACCCATTAATTGGTCGCGAGAAAGAGTTGGAAAGAACGATTCAAGTCTTCTGCCGCCGTCGTAAGAATAATCCATTGCTGGTGGGTGAGTCGGGTGTGGGTAAAACCGCTATCGCCGAAGGCCTTGCGTGGCGTATTGAGCAAGGCGATGTACCAGACGTAATGAAAAACTGCGTAATCTATTCGCTGGATATCGGTTCGCTGTTAGCGGGTACAAAGTATCGTGGAGACTTTGAAAAGCGGTTCAAAGCGTTACTTAAACAGCTTGAGCAAGATCAGAATAGTATTCTTTTCATCGATGAAATTCACACCATCATCGGGGCTGGGGCTGCCTCAGGGGGCCAAGTCGACGCCGCTAATTTGATTAAGCCGCTGCTTTCTAGCGGTAAAATCCGCGTGATGGGGTCCACCACTTATCAAGAATACAGCTCAATCTTTGAAAAAGATCGGGCCTTAGCGCGCCGCTTCCAAAAAATAGACATCGTCGAACCGACGATGGACGAGACGGTAAAAATTCTGACCGGCCTTAAGCCGAAGTATGAGAAGCATCATGATGTGCGCTACACGGCGAAAGCCATCCGCGCTGCGGTAGAGTTAGCCGTTAAATATATCAACGATCGTCATCTTCCTGATAAGGCGATAGATGTCATCGATGAGGCTGGCGCACGAGCGCGTTTATTACCCAATAGTAAACGCAAAAAGACTATCAATATTCAAGATATCGAAACCGTTGTTGCCCGTATTGCGCGGATCCCTGAAAAAAGCGTCTCCGCCACCGACCGCGATACGCTGCGTAGCCTCGATGACCGCTTAAAAATGCTGGTGTTTGGCCAAGATAAAGCAATCAATGCCTTGTCTGAAGCGATCAAAATGAGCCGAGCAGGCTTGGGTAATGAGCACAAACCTGTCGGCTCATTCCTGTTCGCCGGCCCGACCGGTGTGGGGAAAACTGAGGTTACTGCACAACTGTCGAAGGCTCTCGGCATTGAGTTATTACGTTTTGATATGTCCGAATATATGGAACGTCATACGGTCAGTCGGCTGATCGGTGCGCCTCCAGGCTATGTCGGTTATGAACAAGGCGGCTTATTAACTGACGCTGTCATTAAGCATCCTCACTCGGTGGTGTTATTGGATGAAATCGAGAAAGCACACCCAGACGTGTTTAACTTGCTTCTCCAAGTCATGGATAATGGTACCTTAACCGACAATAACGGTCGTAAGGCTGACTTCCGTAATGTGATCTTAGTAATGACTACCAATGCGGGCGTACGTGAGACTGAACGTAAAACCATCGGCTTGATTCAACAAGACAACAGCACCGATGCACTGGAAGAGATTAAGAAAATCTTTACCCCAGAGTTCCGCAATCGTCTTGATAATATTATCTGGTTTGAACATCTCTCCACAGCCGTTATTCATCAAGTGGTGGATAAATTTATCGTTGAACTGCAAGCTCAGCTCGATCCGAAGGGCGTGTCGTTAGAAGTGAGCGACGAAGCGCGTGAATGGTTGGCAGAGAAGGGCTACGATAAAGCGATGGGGGCTCGTCCAATGGCCAGAGCCGTACAAGAAAACTTGAAAAAACCGTTAGCTAATGAATTGCTCTTTGGGTCATTAGTCGATGGAGGATCAGTGTCAGTGGGGTTAGATCGTAAGAAAGATCAGCTGACTTACCATTTCGAAAGTGCGGCGAAGCAAAAAGCAGAAGGCACCGTTCACTAGAAAATAAAAAGGCCGGAATATCCGGCCTTTTTTATGGCAGTCATTAAACGAAATATTAACGACTACGGAAGACAATGCGACCTTTGGTTAAATCGTAGGGGGTCAGTTCAACGGTGACTTTATCACCGGTAAGAATACGAATGTAGTTTTTACGCATTTTACCTGAGATATGAGCAGTAACAACGTGCCCATTTTCGAGTTCTACACGG
>Ga0153974_1000092_pt1 | contig 21634 bp, 27 predicted proteins | sample TSGA058MetaG_FD_104741 | JGI IMG/M metagenome (GOLD analysis project Ga0153974, IMG submission 104741) | Attine ant fungus gardens microbial communities from Georgia, USA - TSGA058 MetaG | ecosystem: Host-associated > Fungi > Mycelium > Unclassified | place: USA: Georgia, Yuchi Wildlife... | reverse complement strand
TTGATTTTTATTTATATAAACATAGTCGTAAAATTAAAATCTTTATTATAATTGTGATTGGAGGATGCTTATTTTGAGAGCTTATACCAATTTTTAATAAAAATGATTATAATATATTATTAGTTGCAGATACATTAAATGTTTATAATGAAGATGGTGAGCTTATTGTAAGAACAGACAATCCTAAAAAACTTTTTGGAGATTCTTTGATTGATGGAGATGTGGTGGTTGGTAAGCCAGGTGTCGACAAATTACCGAGAAGAAGAAATATGGCTAAATTATATACTCTAGAATTTGTAGAAGCTGGAAAGGTGATTAGTAACATTGAAGTCTTAATCCCAAAAACAGAAAAAGCAATTGAACAATTTAATGAAGTTTCTATTAGGGGATGGTTAGAAACGGATAATCAATACGTGATTTTAAGCAAAAACCGACAGTATTTTTCATTAGGTAAAATTTTTCTCGAAAATTTATCTGAGCTTATAAAAGAAAGTTGAATAATTATAGTAACTTATCAAAGTTTTCGGCTCTGATAAGATTTTTTATGCTTGTTGAATAGAATGACATTCTATAGCATAAACTTTATGACTAACTGTTTAATACTGTGGTAAAATATGATTAGATAAATCATGCTCATCATTAATAAATGGTTAATAGCGCATTACGTCTAACATAGCGAGCTCAAAACTATCTTTAAACTAAATGTTTTATATAAAAAAGGAAAAGTCAAAAATTCTTCTTATATTAATATAAGAACCTCATTTTTCGCTCTTAATGTTTAAGTAAAAAGCTTTTCTCCGTTAAAGGTGCTTGTCTAAAACAGAGAGGAACATCATCTCATAGAAATCCTCTCTAAAAAGAAAAGCATCTTTGATTCTCTACAAAAGGAACCCTTTATAATGAAGAGTTGAATTATTTAAACTTCTATTTAGCGAAATCTGAGAGAAACTATAATAGGAGGAGATTCTATTGGCGACACCTTATGTTGGAAAAAATGATTATTGTTTAAAAAAGTATTTGCAGATCAAAGATATGCTCATATTCTTATTGGCTTTATTCAAGATGTTTATGATATTAAAGTTGAAAGCGTTCAAATAGAAACGCCCTATAGCATTGATAGCTTTAATCAATTAGATCATGAGAAATTAGCTTTTACTGAAGTTGATGTAGTAGCTAGGTTAAGTGATAATAGTTTGGTCACTATTGAAATGCAGGTTCAGAGGCAAAAATATTATACGGAGCGAGCTTTATATTACGTGGCAAATAAATATGTGTCAAACTATGGTCAGGAACGGTATTACCAAGGTAAAACGGGAGATTCTCAAGTTAAATATAGTTCTTTATATCCAGTATATGGGTTAAGTATTTTGGACTTTAAGCACTTTGAGAAATCTTCGTCTTCAGATGCCTTGCGCCATTTTGAGTTGTATGATGTAAATAATGAAGAATACTTACAAAATCAAGAAGGAATGAATCAAAATTTATTGAAGTTAAGTTTTTTAGAATTACCCCGTACGTTATCTGAACATCAAAGGCACTTAAAGGATTGGATAGACTATTTCACTAAAGGAAAGGTGGCATCCACAGCACCAGATTATATTCAAGAAGCTTGTGAAGTGATTGCTTATCAAAACTTAGGAAGGGAGGAACGAAAGATGGTTGATCACATAGAAAAAGCAAGAGAAGATTATAAAGCATCTATTGCTTATTATAAAGATGAAGGTCGGGAAGAAGGTAAGAAGGAAGGTCGACAAGAGCAGACTCTTTCTATTGCTCAAAATATGTTAAAAGAAGGGATTTCTTTAGAGACCATTCAACGTGTTACAGGCCTTAAAGAGGAGGAGCTGTACGTTCTCCAACAAAAATAAGTATTAAGAAGAGACATTGTCTATCTAAATTTATGGGGGAATTTCTCGTAATTAAATACATAAAATCATCACTGAATTCCTGAAATTATTGAAGCGATTTTTTATTGTGAAGAGGTTAGCCTAAAAAGAAGGATAATGTTTTTAAAAATCATCCTTCTTTTCTTGAAATTATCAATGCTTAACTTTCTAATATTTTAGTAATAAAACTATCATCATTTAAGAAACGTTGATATAAGGTATAAATTTCAGTATCTTTATACGCAATGGGGGTAATAGTTGAGCCTTTAAATTCATAGATATCAGCATTTGGATAGGCCAATATAATGGGAGAGTGTGTTGCTATTATAAATTGAGAATTATCTTCAGCTAATTCATGGATGATTCGAAGTAACTTAAAGAGTCCCAATGGAGATAGGGCACACTCTGGTTCATCTAATAAATACAAGCCATTTCCATACAATCTATCTGAAAAGAGTGCTAGCAAACCTTCACCATGTGATTTATTATGAAGTGAATCTCCGCCGTAACAATGAGTTACATCAAAATGATCTATAGCTGAGGATAAATTATAAAAACTTTCTGACCTTAAAAAATAACTATCTTTTGGAGTAGAAGCTCCTCTTATAGGTCTAATATACTCATGAAGTGAGGAATGGGAATCATGAGTACAAAAGTGAATGTTTCTTGAACCACCTTCAGGGTTAAACCCCATAGCTATTGCAATAGCTTCTAAAAGAGTAGATTTTCCTGAACCATTTTCGCCCACAAAAAATGTTACTTTTTTATTAAAAGTTAATTTATCCAAATTATTAATAATAGGTAAGCAAAAAGGAAAGGTATTTAATTTTTGAGGCTTATTTAGTTCAATTGCTCTTAAAAATAGACTATTCACCTTGTCTGCAACCTCCCTCTTTAATTGATTTGAACGTTTGAGATAATTTTTTTCAATTTTTCGATTAGCTATATCTTGTTCTACCTATCAGGTTAACACATAACTTATTCATTATCAATACTCTAAAATTTATCAAATAGTAACTTTAGAAACATTTAATTTATCTGCTAGTTCATTGACGGACCTGTTTTTTTGAAGAATTAGAAATTTTAATATAATCCGATCTTACCATCGAACGAACTTTTGTAGGTATTAAAAGAACAGAAAATTCATCGTGCTTGTCAAACAAGACTTTAAAAACCGGTAATCAGTACAAATTAATTAAACATATTGACATACTGCATTTTGATATTAAAAACTAAGATAATGCTAAGCATCGAAAAGGAACAGGTGTTTCTAATCATTTATTTTTACAAAATCTAAAACTGCGCTCAATCCTCTTGCTTTATTGCTTCTTATGTAAGAAAGTCTGAAAGGGTGAAAGTCATTTTATTAGGTGGCGATTATCAAAAAGAATCCTAAGTTAATGTTGGGCCATTATTAGAACAATATGCAAATAATTTTTTTGTTGATAAATTTTTTATTGGGATTGATGGTTTTGACCGTGATCGTGACTTTACTGCTAATGATATGGCCCGTAGTCATGCAGCAAGGAGTTTATCTCAATCTGCAGCAAAGACTATTATTTTAACAGATTCTAGTAAATTTCAAGCTCGCGGTTTAGTTACTGAATTTTCGGTTAATGAGATTTCCCAGGTCTATACGGATCGTGGATTAGAATTAAAACAGCAAAAATTATTGGAATAAAATGGTATTAAAGTGATTCTTATTAAAGAAAGTGTTAACTCCCTTAAATACTTTCTTTTTTTTATGCTTCCATTATTCACAAGCAAGTAAAGTTTAATTTAGAGGCTGCATTCTAAATTGATTGGGAGATAAGGTTTGGATATAACGTAATTAAACTATGTAAGCTTCTAATATTAGGGAAAATGCTTTTGGAGTAAGTTACTGAGTTGGTTTTGGATTAATGCTTAAAATGAAGGGAGTAAAAGTAATAAATGATAAAAAAAAATTGAAAAGTCATCAAATGCCTTCTTTAGATTGAAATAATGACTTGTTATCTCAAAGATAAACGTTTAAAATTTATAAAAGGTAATGTTATACTCATTGGCTTTTAAAATCAGGCAATATTCACCGGATTTTTTCTGTTATGTTATGTTAGATTTCGTTGATTTTAGGCCCTAAAAAAAGCATACTGTGCCAATGTTGTCCTAGGTAACCCAAATCATCTAAGTCTTAGGAGGAACACCGAAAATATAAAGTATATTGATTTTCGGATTTTAAAACGTAATGAGTATTAGTCAAAATTTCCAAGTCGTGTCTGAATAGTATCTTAATTCAGAAGGGCATCTATTTTGTTCCAGGCTATGTTAGACGTGATTAAAAAGCGTACTGCGCCTATGTTGGTCTGTATAATTAAAATAATTTATGTTAACGCCCTAATAGTTAAGATTTTCTTATGGGATATTAGATTGTTTTGCAAGGGAGTTGAAGAACAGATGAAATTTGTAAAGAGAATAGTCATTTATCTAGCTGGAATTGTGTTATTAGCTCTTGGAGGCGTTTTAACCATTAAATCAAACTTAGGGGCTTCACCTGTGAGTTTATTACCTTTAAGCATTAGCAAGGTAAGTAGTATTGAATTAGGAATGGCAGCTTTTCTGTTATTTACTTTTTATGTTATATTACAGATCATAATATTAAAAAAAGAATTTAAAATGATCCAACTATTACAAATATTATTTGCTGTTTTATTTGGAAATCTAATGAATTTTTTTAATGATTTTATTCAAATAAATGCTGATAATATTTATGTCATGAGTTTGTTATGTATACTCGGTTTCTTACTAACAGCTATTGGGATTGTTTTTACCATAACTGCTAAAATCGTGCCTGTGGCGCCAGATGGCTTGGTTCAAGCAATTGGAATAAAAGCGAAAATTGATTTTGGAAAAGCAAAAATTTATTTAGATTGTGTGATTGTTTTGTTAGCTATCGTTTTATTATTACTTAATAATAAGGGGCTTGATGAAGTTGGGATTGGGACAATCTTAAGCGCCATTTTAGTGGGAAGGATTGTATTTTGGATTAATAAAAATTATAAACAGTCATTGGAGGAATTTATGTTCACAACTGATTCGCTTTTACAAGCTAAATAAAATCTATGAATGTTGTATGATAACCTATTTAAATGGAGATTTATAAAGGAGAAGTATATAACTCAGTTGGACAGATACCAAGAAATTGATATCTGTCTTTTGAGTATGCATTTATAGCTGCTAAACGTTTACTTTACTACTTTGATGATGAATAATATTGTAAGCGATATTGATGGGGAGTTAATGTATAATCCGCTTTAAAGACTTTAGTAAATGATTTTTTATTGGGAAATCCTGCTAGTTGAGAAATTTCTTCAATGGTATAATTGGAATTTAATAAAAGTTGATGAGCTTTTTGAAGCCGTACTTGAATTATATATTGAGAAATACTAATCCCCATATATTTTTTAAATAATCTTGATAAATATCCTTCTGATAAATGAAATTCCTGGGAAAGTTCTGCTATTCCTAGTCTATTCATATAGTGATTATCAATAAAGTGAGTGATATGTTCTAAATATTTAAAATGTTTTTGACCTATGAATATCGGTTCAAGTTTTTTTTCTTCTAAAAATGAGGCGCTTAAATCGTGAAGGATATTAAAGACTAGACTCATAATTTTTAAGCGTATCGTTGGGGTTATAGGAATTTGAGCTAATAAGGAAAGTTCCTTAAAGTTATCTTGCAGTTGACTATAAGCTTTTTTTTGACTCTCTTTCATTTCAATAGCTAGAGGGTTTATAAATTTATATTTATCTAAATCAATCTTATTTTCAGTTAAAAAGGCTGTTGGAAACATTAAAGTTAAGCTGAGTCTTCCAGTTTGCTGTTCAAAATTAATCCCGTGAATAGAATAAGGATTAATAATTAAAATATCGTTTTTTTGGGGGGAATAGTGTTTGCCATCAAGGTAGTAATCTTCAACTCTACCAGAGACGGTATATGAAATTTCTAAAGATCGATGCCAATGTCTAATTACAGTGTGTTTTTCAGCATTAGAATGAATAAGCAATCTAAATGGTAGCCCTTTATTGGGGGTGATTTCTTGATGAATAAAATGATTTTGCATATGATTCCTCCAATTCTCTTAGTGTTGGTTATAAGTGATGCTGTTTGTAAAATTTTAAAAAAGTTAGGGTTGATATTTATCATACCATAATCATTTTAATTTATGATTAATAATCTAAAAAAGATCAGAAAATGCCCCTTTTCATGTTGAATACTTCCTTGTTATATACCGTGTAACCGCTTATAATATATGTGTATTAGCTAGTATTAAAACGCAATAATTAGTAAATAATAAGGAGGAAAGTATCATGAAATATCAGCAATTAGCACAGGAAATTATTAAAGATTTAGGTGGTAAAGAGAATATAGTTTCAGTAACCCACTGTATGACACGATTACGTTTTACTTTGAAGGATTCCAATATTCCAGATGAAAAGACAATAAAAGGAATTGAAGGGATCATCGGAGTAGTAAATCAAGGCGGTCAATACCAAATTATTATTGGAACTCATGTAAAGGAAGTGTTTGAGGATGTTAAATCTGAATTAGGATTAGTGGAGGACGCAGTTTCTGAAGTTAGTGAACATGTAAATATCTTTAACCGCTTCTTTAAAATGATTTCAGGATGTATTTTTCCAATTATTTATCCGTTAGTAGGTGGAGGGATTTTAAAAGGTATTTTGGCTGCTTTAGCGGGGCTTGATATGATTTCAGTTACGGGAGGAACGTATCAAATTTTATTTGGAGCGGCAGATGCAATTTTTTATTTTTTCCCAGTTATTGTTGGCTTTTCTGCAGCAAAAGTGTTTAAGGTGAATCAATATCTTGGGGCTACTATTGGGGCGGCTTTAATTTATCCAAGCTTAGTAAGTGCTGAGAGTCTTTCATTTTTAGGAATATCTGTTGTAAGTGCATCTTATGCTAATACGATTTTCCCGATTATTGTAGCTGTTTGGTTTGCCTCTTTAGTAAATAAGGTTTGTAATAAAATTATTCCAAGTATTTTACATAATACGATAAATCCGACTATTGTTTTAACGATTACGGTGCCTGTCACTTATTTAGTCATTGGCCCAATTGTGAATTTATTGTCTGTGGGGTTATTAACTATCTTTACTGTCATTTACGAAATCTCTCCACCAGTTGTCGGGTTAATTATGAGTGGCCTTTGGCAATTGCTTGTTTTATTAGGCATTCATATGGCAATTATTCCGATGTTTATTAATGAAATTGCAACTAATGGATATAGTTATATTGCCGCTTTGCCTGGTTTAGGTCATTTTGGTTTAGTGGGTATGGCTTTAGGTATAGCAGTAGGGGTTAAAAACAAAAAGAAAAAGGCTAATGCAGTTTCTAGCCTTATTGTTAGTTTGTGTGGAATTACAGAGCCGGCTATTTATTCGATAGCCATTATTAATGTTAAGTACTTTGTTTGTGCCATGATTGGAAGTGGGGTAGCAGGGTTTATAATGGCTTTATTTAGAGGAACTATTTTTGGAACAGGTGTAGGAGGATTATTTGCTGGAGCCATGTTTATTAGCCCAAATGGGTTTGATCGGAATTTTGTGCTTTGGGTCATTTGTGCCTCAACAGCTACGATTATCTCAGCAATTTTATCCTATATGGTAACCCAAAAAGAAAATAAGATCGAGGTGGAAAGATCTAAGTGATGTGGAGTTGTAAAGTTCTCTTAAATGTAGAATATGCTAAAAAAGATGACCATTCTTTGACCACTCAAGTTATTCATGCTGATTATGTTCAAAAAGGGGCAACAACTTACCCTTTAATTGTTTATGTCCAAGGATCGGTTGGAGAAAGCAAAAATTAGGACCGAAATTGCTCAGTTACCAAATATGGCTAAACGAGGATATTGCTATAGTAAATATAGAGAGACTGATATTGCCCAGATGTAAAGTCAGCAGTTTCTTATTTAATAAATCATGCTGATGAATTGGAATAGATTGTGACAAGATATTATTTTTATGGGGAGATTCGTCTGGTGGCCATACTAGTTTAATGGTTGCAGCTACAGATGGAAACCCAAACTTTACTAGGAAGGGTGTGAAGTTGAAACACCCCCGATTAAAGCAATTGTTGATTTTTACGGGGGTATTGATCTTACAAAGTTAAATAATAATCTTAGTATTCAAGACCATACGACAAGTGATTGTTCAGAAGGAATGTTAATTGGAAGAAAACCTGTAAAGGAACATTTAACTTTAGCTTATTTAACTAATCCTGTAAGTTATATAAGTAAGGAACGAAAGCTCCCTCCAGTCTTAATTATTCATGGAGATAAAGATAGGTTAATTCCATTTAGTCAAAGTGTTTATTTATATCAATCTTTAAAAGAATTAGATAAGGAAGTTACTTTGTATAAACTAGAAGGAGCTGATCATGGAGGAGCCCCGTTCTGGATAGAAGCTATGATGGATATTGTTGATGAGTTCTTAAGAAAGTACGTGAAATAACAAGGCATTGAGTTAACTGATGTTGCCACATTTTTGCTAGAGTGTAATTTTATGAAAGAATAATTTGAAATGGCCTGCTGGAGATTAATTCCAACAGGCCATTTGTCATGGGAAATTATTTTGTTACATCTTAATGTTTGTTTAATACAAAACCTTCTGCTTTTTGGAAAAAGGTTGAAATCAGCATGTCTATAATAACGAAAATGATTAGAAAAGGAATTATCCAATTGATAGCTGAAGAATAGTGTTGATAGATTGAAAAGATGAATGGATGTAAAAAGTAGATTAAACCTAATGAAAGAAAAATCCAACAGAAGGAGAAACCAACACAAATACGACCGTGTACTTGTCCCACTAATTCAGAGTAATCCCACCATTTCTTTCCAGAATATTTTTCTAAGAAAACTCCTGTTACATATTCAACAGCCGTAGGAATTATTAAGCCCAAGCTAATAATTACTAACCAATGGGAGTTCTGTGACGTTGTATAAATTAGGAGTATGGGCGCTATTCCATACATGGGTTTAATTGGACTTTTTAAAAAATTTGGTTTAAAAAAAATACCATCTCTTACTAAGCTATAAATATTTTCTAAAAGCCAGCCACCAAAGGCATAAATCAGGAAATAAAAAGCAAATTCTTTCACTTGTGACATCACCTCCAATTCTTTTAGCTTTTGGAAGATGAATGTAATCTATTCATGGAATATTATGTATTTTTATGTCCTGGGAAATTTTTATGAATGAAATCTGAATGGTAATCTATAAGGGTTTGAATAAGAAAAGTCTCTTAAGTTTAGGTGTCATAAGAGATTTATTGAATAGAATGTAATTAATTTAAAATATTTGTCAGAACATAGGCAGAAGTTCTTTCTTTTTGTCAACTCATTTGCTATAATGAGTTGAGTTTTTATCAATTATATGATTAATTATCTGCAACATTATAAGGAAAGAAGAGGATTATGTTACTATGACAATGGCTAGTTTAATACTTATTCCAATTATATTTGGAGTAATACTATACAAGATACCTTTAAAAATTGGGAAAGTATTCTTAATGCTTATACAACTATTTTTAAGCGTTAATGCAGCTAATCTGTTCCTAAGGAGTAGGTCTGGTGAAGTCGTCCATGAGATTTTAGGAGGGACTGATCCTATCTTGTATATTGGGTTGCGTGGAGATAGAATTGCCCTTGTTTTTGTTTGTTTAACGATAATTCTATTTACCATGGCTTTTATCTATTCAATAAGAGATAAATTTTTCGATAAGAAATTTTTGTTATTGTTTCTCATTTTAGAAGGGGTATTAATTGGAGTATTTTTGACAGACGATATTTTCAATCTATTTGTATTACTGGAAGTTTCGACTGTCGTAATCACCATATTAATCATGTTTAAGAAGGATAAACGTTCGATTTATGATGGCTTATTCTATTTAATTATTCAAATTATCTCCATGATGTTTTTCTTGTTTGGAATTGCCTACCTATACAAAATCTTTGGAGTATTATCCATTGGAGAAATAACCGATTTAATAGCTAGAGGGGTACCTAGAGAGACTTTGATTTTGCCTTTTGCCTTTTTGATGACAGGTGTTTGTTTAAAAATTGGATTTTTCCCACTATTTAGTTGGGTGCCACGTTCTTACGGAACGCCAAGTACTCCAATAGTGGTGGTTGCCATTCTTTCAGGTTTATTTGTTAAAAGTAGTTTATATTTATTTACCCGCTTAAATCACATTTTCTACCCGGCGCTAGATTATAGGGAATTTTTCTTAGTGATTGCTGTTTTGTCAGGAGTAATTGGCTTTATTAAAGCTTTATCACAAAAAAATATTAAATTGCTATTAGCATATAGTACGATTTCCCAAGTAGGTCTTATTGCTGTGAGTTCATTAATTTCTAGTGAAATGGCATATTGGGGAGGTATTTATCATATTTTAAACCATGCCATTTTAAAAACTATGCTATTTTTAGCTACGGGTATGGTTATCGACCAATATAATACAGCGAATGTAAATGAAATACGTGGTTTATTAAAAAAGATGCCCCTTGTTAGTGTTGCTATCTTGTTTGGTTTTTTGGGAATAACAGGAGCACCGTTGTTTAATGGAAGTATATCGAAATATTGGATTCTTGGAGGCGCTGATACGTTGGCGATTGAGTCAGTCATTTGGATCATTAATACGGGTACCCTCCTAACGTATATTAAATATGCTTCAATTCTTTTTGGAGATAGTGAGGTAAAGCCTAAAACTGATCCTTTGAAAGCCGGCGTTGTCTTGTTCCTTAGTATAGCCTGTTTGTTAGGTGGAATTTTCGGAAGACAAATCGTTTATTTCTTATACGATATCGACTTGTACATTGGTGTATCTAGTTATCTGAATAAAGGATTGATTTATTTTGTTCAATTGGTTATTGGGATTATTTTTTATAAGTATGTCATTTCAAAAAGCAAAGCTTTAGATAAGCTTGGAGAAGGATCCCTAACCTTACCACAAAGCTGTTTTATTCTTTTGATGTTTTTTACATCTCTTATTGCTTATGGTATAATGTTTTAATTGTAGTAAATATTATATAATAGAATAAATTGTGGTTTTATAAATTGAATGGTAGCTTAATTTATTGGTTTTTTGGGGAGTATAGGAGGCGTTAATGTGAAAGGATTTCTTAAAAATTTACAGATGATCATTATATTTATGTTAATCTGGATTATTCTAAACGAAAATGTAAGATTATTAACATTAATAATAGGGTTGTTTATTTCAGTTTCGACCTTACGCTTTACAAATAGTTTACTAAAAGTGAATTATGCCGAAGCATTCTACGTGCCTCCTATCGCATTTCTTCTTTATGCGTTTATGTTGATAAAAGAAATTTATGTATCTGGGTATGATATGATTAAACGTATTTTTAAAGGTAATATTACACCTACATTTATCGAATATGATAGTTGTTTAACAGATTCATTAACATTGATTCTTTTGTCTAATAGTGTGACGTTGCCACCTGGTGGTATTACGGTAAGTCGCCATGAGCAGCATTTAACCATTCTTTCAGCAAATGCTAATGAAGAAGAAGTACGTCAAGAGGTTGCGAGATATGAGAAAAGATTAACTAAATTTGAAAAAGAGTTAAAGCGAGTTGAGAAAAGATTAAAAGGATTTGCAGTGTCCAATAAGGCCTAATCTAATTGTGTAAGAATTTAGGTGTGCTAGGACTATTGAGCATGTTAAAAATTCTAAGATTACAGGTCTTATTTAGGCTATATCATAGATTAAATCTGAGTTATTCAGTTTGTTTCAAGACAAGTCATCTTTTCTAGTAGATATTTGTGGGTAAACAAATAGTACTTGAAAAAAATGATATTGTCTTTTTTAAAGCTAGTGAAACTCTCTTTTGGGTGGAGTAATTTTTAATAGAGGAAGTGTCAGTTAAGCGGTTAAAGTTGAGTGCTTCCAAGATTATGGGAAGGAGAAAAACATGTTTTTAGAGATAATAATCATGTTACTTATGATTTCAGCTGTTTTTAGCAGTTTTGTTGTGTTTGCAGGAAAAACCAAATGGGAACGACTTTTAGGAAGTTGTCTTGTGTCTGCGAAAATTAATATGCTGATTATTGTTTATGCGTTGCTTTCAAATAAAACCTATTATTTGGATGTTGCTTTAGTTTATATTATTTTAAGTTATGTGGGTGTGACAGTACTTGCTGATTTTATGGTAAGGAGGAGGGAAACGAAGTGATATTCGTTGCGATTGGAAATATATTAATTTTTGTTGCGGTATGTTTTACTTTTATTGGATTATTTGGGATTTATCGTTTTAAAGATTTTTATTCAAAACTGATGGCTTCTTCTAAAATAGATACAGTGGCCATGGTTACACTGATTTTTGGTGTAGCATTTAGGAATGGAATTAGTTGGTTTACGTTCAAGGCTTTGTTAATTATGGCATTTATTCTTTTCATTAATCCAATTATAACCAGTAAAGTAGCATTGAGTGTCCGAAAAGATGAGTTACTTCAACTAGAAGAGGAAAAGGAAAGGATAGAAGCACATGGGAGTAGATAAAATATTTTTGATTTTATTAATTGTGTTTGCGCTTTTTAGTGTTTTTGCTACAAACTTAAAACATGCGATTATTTGTATGGGGAGTTTTGGCCTGTGGATGTCCTTTGCTTATCTTTATTATCATGCTCCAGATGTGGCCATTGCGGAAGCTGTTATTGCCAGTTCGTTAGGAACGATTTTATATATTATAACCATAAAAAAATATAATGATATTACGATTCGGCCAACACCAAGAACATTGTTAAAAGGATTTTGGGCGGATGTACTGTTAGTCATTAGTTGTATGCTTGTTCTTTATTTAGCAAGGCAAACACAAGCATTATATTCAGCGGAGCTATTTAATTTAGTTATGGAAAGTTATTATGCGAAAGGGAGCCTGATAAATCCAGTCGCTAATATTTATTTAAATTATCGTATTTTTGATACGATGTTTGAAGCGCTGATGTTATTAGTAAGTGGAATCGCTGTGGTTCATTTAATCAAACATCAAAGGGGTGAGTCTCATGAATAAGTTTAAAAAGCATCCGTCAGCTATACAGACCATATCCTTGTTACTTCCTGCATTAATTTTAGTTGGCTGTTATTTGATTTTAAAGGGGCATGTTTCTCCTGGTGGTGGATTCCAAGGGGGAGCCGCATTAGCAGCAGTGTTAATTAGTCATTATATGATTGTGCCTACGCAAGATATTGATATGAATAAATTGCAAAACCTTGAAAAATATATTTTTCTTATATTTGTTATCTGTGCTTGTCTTTATATTTTAATGGGGTTCTATTGGACTTCCCCTGAATCTTATGAAGTTTATATTATTGCCATGAATGCATTAATTGGGATTAAGGTTTTTTGTGGGTTATCTCTGTTATTCTTTGAGTTTGCCATAGAAGATAACTAAGTGACGGTGCCTTAAAGGATTGTAAAACATAGCTGCCTAAACTTTAGAACTAGGTAAATTAAAATTATCTCTTTGAAAGGAAGTGACCAGATGTCTTGGTTAAATGCGGAGACAGTCAGTATTCTTTTATTTTTTATCGGTATGGCCGGAATGGTGCTTCGAAAAAATATGATGATTAGCGTCATTTCTATTGGAATTATGGATTCTGCAATTATTTTATTTTTTGTAACCTTAAATTCAGGAATTGATGGGATAGAGCCCATGGATGCTAGCTCTTTAGCCGAGCTTGTTGATCCAGTTCCTCATGCACTGATGATTACGTCTATTGTAATCGGTGTCGTGATTAAAGCCATTAGTCTCATTATGATTATCGATTTATATAATAAATATCATACTTTAGATTGGGAAGAAGCAAGGGACTTGAGAGAGCGTGAGCTTAAGGTCTAAATAAATTCCCCCAAAAGCAGTGATCATAAAGCTCGTAGAAAATACGAGTTTTTTTATTCTCAAATTTCTTAGCTAAATATGTTTTGGCGTCAGGTCGTACTGACATCGATGCTTTAAAAGTAATAGGGGTGCTAGCTGGAATACTGATTAATTTCTTTTCTTTTTAAATTTTTGAAGCATTCTGAGTAAGGTGCCAGCGGATATTGGGACTTTTTCTTTACTAATAGAATGTCCTTGTAAGACTAGCAATCATCCTCTAAGCTTTATAACGAATTTTAATTATTTTTTAGAACTTTCATGGTATAATATGTGAAATAAAGCCGGAATTATGTTTTTTAGGAGGTAGCCAAATGAAGCGAATGCGACTTCGTGATTTAGGAATCACAATAGGTAGGTATGAAACAGGCACTTATAATGGGATCACTGATGTAGCTGGTGTTAAGGTTGGGCATGTTACCTTATTTCATGACTTAGAGAGTGGGCATGCAGTCCGAACAGGGGTAACGGCAATTCTGCCACACGGAGATAATTTATTTCAAGAAAAGGTTCCAGCCAGTTCATATATCATTAATGGTTTTGGAAAAACCGTAGGAACTATTCAAGTTCAGGAACTAGGGGTGATAGAAAGCCCAATTCTCCTTACCAATACACTCTCTATTTCAGCAGCTTTAGAGGGAACGATTCGCTATCTTCTCGAGCAAAATCCTCAGATTGGAGATACAGCAGGGACCGTAAATGTTGTCGTTGGGGAATGTAATGATGGTTACCTTAATGATATTCGTGGCTTACATGTAAAACCAGAGCATGGGATTCAAGCTATTGAATCTGCTCAATCTGGGCCAGTTGAAGAGGGATGTATTGGGGCTGGAACAGGAATGTCTTGCCTGGGTTTTAAAGGAGGAATTGGGACAAGTTCGCGAGTAACAGGAAATTATACCGTTGGGGCATTAGTATTAAGTAATTATGGAAAGCGAGAACACTTACGTCTTCCTGGAACGAGTAAGCCAACTTTAGAGTTGACGCCAGATGGGTCAATTATGATAATACTTGCCACTGATGCACCTTTAAATGCAAGACAGCTTCAAAGATTGGCAAAACGGGCGACCTTTGGACTTTCTCGAACAGGATCTCATGCCGAGCATGGAAGTGGCGATATTGTGATTGCATTTTCTACAGCAAACCGTATTCCACATGAATATGCTACAAATCAACAGACAACCACGTTGGAGATAATAAGAGAGGATGGCCCATTAATTTCACAACTTTTTGAAATGACAGCAGAGGCAGTTGAAGAAGCCATTTGGAACTCATTATGTAAAGCAACAACAACGGTGGGACAAAATGGGAAAGTTAGAGAGGCAATCCCATATCAATTATTTAAACCATAAGCAGTTTATAAAAGGTTTTGAAAAGATTTTTCAAGGCAGGAACAATTATGATATTTTGCTAATGAAAAATGATTCAATAACTTTGATTGTAGACTTTTATAAGAGTCGTCAAACGAAAACAGATATCTTTGCATTATACTAATTCTCGCTAGAAATAACACCACCTTTGCGGTCTTTTCAGCCCCAGTCGTCGTCACCCAACTGCCCCCGATAACATCCCGTATCGCTTAGAGGCAACAAGCACCGGAACCGACAATCCTCACAAATTCGGTATCATTTCTAAAGGTCATTAGTATTAGGAATTAATGACGGCATTAAGCGGCTTTGGATATTGGTTTCTATATAGCAATTAAATAACATTTTCACTAAATCAGTTTAGTCTTAACCCATAAAATGGAAAACAAAGAACTTATGCAAGTTCCTCAGGAGAAAGAAAATTTGGTTTTTTGAATCCGTATGTATTCTTCAATTATTTTCTGGATTTCGGTGTTGGTAGCGGTGACCTCCTGAGAGTAAAAAACTTCTGTTTTTTAATAGGAGAAGAATGATTTGATTTGAACATTATCGTAGCAGACTCCTTTACTTAATGTATTTTGATACTATAAAACACGTAGATTAAATCACTATTTTTTAGTGTTTAAACTTCTACGTGTTTTTTTCATGATAAGAGTGTAAGGGGCCAACCCATGTTCTTTAGGGTTTTTATATCTGTAAAAAAAACTGTTGGCTGATTTAGTCTTCGATTAAGCAAGTTGGTCTTCGCGACTGTGTCAATAATTAAAATGAAGAAATGGATAGCGTTTATTGAATTTAAAGCTTGTTTGACTTTTTACTGGATTTAACTTAGCAAGTTTTTTTGTCAATAAAGCTTTGAAAATGGGCTATTTAACCGTATCATATACCAGATTTAAATCTGGATGTTCGCTCAGGATAGTACTTATTACCTCATTGCTGGAACCGTCAATGATGTCTATAGCCCTTTTTTTGAATGATTATCAGTTGATGTAGCGTAATTTTGCTGTAATTCCTCGATAGTCATTCTATCCTTTATGTTGTTTAAAAAATTTCTATTAGATACATAAAATTTAACTGTTAGTTAAAAAATAACAGGAAAACTTAACAAGGGTTCAATTGTGTCATTAAATTAATTTTGTTATGATAGGAGTAAGAAGTGATGAAGGCTACTAGGAGGCGTTTATGAGAATAAATGAAGTGATAAAAACAAAACGGAAAGTGCTGGGCTTGACACAAGAGTATGTGGCTGAATATTTAGGTGTTTCGATACCGGCAGTCAGTAAGTGGGAAAAGGGAACTTCGTATCCGGATATAACGCTTTTACCAATCTTAGCAAGGTTATTAAAAGTGGATTTAAATACTCTTCTCTCTTTTAATGAAAGTTTAACAGAGCGTGAGATTAATCATTTTATTACATCGTTAAATTCGGAAATGGAAGAGGAGGGTGATTTCGATAAAATTTTTCAAATGGCTGCTAGTAAAATTCATGAGTATCCATCTTGTGATGTGTTAGTCTGGGAAGTAGCGGTTCTGTTGAATCGAATGTTAACTGTTAATTCCATTCAAAATAAAGAAGCTTACAAAGATAAAATTTTAAACATGTTAGAAAAATTAATAGACAGCCATGATGATAAAATTAGAAATCAGGCTATCTCATTTCTTTGCGCTACATATATATTTAGTGAAGAATATGAAAAGGCTGAACAGATGTTAAATCGGCTTCCAGATTCAACAATTGATAAAAGAGGACAGCAGGCGTATTTATATATTCAGCAAAAACGACTTTCAGAAGCAGAAACTATTTTGGAAGAAAAATTATTTACAGGATTAAATGAATTACAACAAAACTTATTAATGATGGTGAACATTGCTTTGCAAGAAATTAGATTTGAAGATGCAGAATATTATGCAGATTTATCTGAAAAAACGGTTGAAATTTATAGTCATATGGAATTTACAGCCTTTATTCCTTATCTTGAAATAGCCATTGCCAAGCAAGATGCTGATAGAGGGATTAAATTGTTGAAATTGCTATTAAATTCTACGGAAAATAATACAATGACCACGACTAAATTTCATCAGATAATTGATAAATTTAGTAAAGTCCCTATTTCAACATTAGTAAAACCACTGATTATTAACTTGGAAGAAAACCTTAAGAATGATCCAGCTTTTGATTTTTTGCACCAACATCCAGATTTTGACGATTTAATAAAAAAAATTGAAAATATGAATAGTGCACGATAGCACTTATGGAGGAAAATTGATGACTGCACCAAAGGGAAAATTAGTAAATGTATATGGAAAAAAGATGCACATTAGACAAATGGGTTCTGCTGAAAAGACAATTATTTTATTACCGGGATTTGGGATTCCATTGCCAACAACGTTATTTGCACCATTGATGCGAGAACTTTCATTGAAATATAAAGTCTGTGCCATTGATTTATTTGGATATGGATATAGTGATAGCACCGATCAGCCTCGTACCAATGAAAATATTGTTGAAGAGATCCGTGAAACCTTAAGAGTGGCTGGCTTGAAGCCTCCTTATGTATTAATGCCATATTCAGCTTCTGGAATTTATTGCGAATACTATACTTCAAAATATCCTGAAGAAGTAGAAGCATTGATTTTACTTGACAGTACTCCGACTATCGAGGCTTTTGCAGAGCAGTTGACCCTTTCAGAAGCTCACGTTACGGGAATGAAGATGGCATTTGAGTCTATGAATGAACAATCCGAAGAAGAAATTAAAATAGCACTGGAACAGGAAATAGCTGAGCTGGCACAACATGGGTTTGCTGAAGAAGAAACGAGAGAAGCAAATTCAGTACCGAATCATGGTGATACTTTAATTGCACAAGCGATGGACTTTTCGAAAAATATTCGTGAAGTCATGACGATTCAGTTCCCAGAAGAAATTCCAGTTTTGATGCTAGTTTCAGGGATTGAAGGCTTAACAAGCGAAGAGATTAAAACAACTGAGAAGTATCATCAAATGCATCAGGATAAATTAGGAAAGCATTCAAAATTTGTACGTATTCAAGGAAGTACTCATTCTGATATCATATATCTTAGAGATAGCCGAAAGTTGATCAGTAAAGAAATAGAGACATTTTTAAACGCGAATAATTTAGAGATTATATAAGCTCGTTGATATATATAAAACTAAAAGGGAAGAATTCAATGGTGAAGTGAGTTCTTCCCTTTTAATTTTTGCATTATCAGTCTATTTTGCTATCTTTAATGAGACTTATTCATCTAAAAGTAATCTTAAAGAGGCATAAAATAGTATAGGGACGTTTTCAGGAATGGCTAACTAAACTCTTTGATTATTCAGGTGAGGAACCTTAATTTTAGTTTAAGATTTCCTAGGTGAACAATAATATAAGACGTAATATGTTAAAATTAAGTAGACCCTATGAAATAAAGTGAAAAGAAGAAGGTGAACTTGATGATTAGCTTAGATGCTGGGGACTTAGGAGAAAAGAAAATCTTATTAGTCGATGATGAACAAGATATTATTAATTTATTAGAGCTTGTACTGCGAAGAGAAGGATTTAATCAAATTTTTAAAGCAGTAACTGGAAAACAAGCACTTGAACTAAATGAACAAATTAATCCTGATATCATGGTTCTTGACGTTATGTTGCCTGATATCGATGGATTTGAGGTTTGTCAACAAATAAGAAAAATTAGCCTTTGCCCGATTATATTTTTATCAGCTAAATCCGATGACATTGATCGGCTTTTAGGGTTGGGAATCGGTGGTAATGACTATATGACAAAACCCTTTAGTCCCAAGGAAGTTGCATTCAAGATTAAAGCGTATTTTCGGCGTGTCCAATATTTGAATCTTACAAGCTCAACTACTATAATAGATAAAAGACATCATTAAATTTGGTGATTTAGAACTTAATATAAAAAAAGCAGAGCTTCAAAAACAAGGAAGGATATTAAATTTGACGGCTAAAGAGTATCAGTTATTAGTTTATATGGTACATAATCAAGGTCATATATTAAGTAAGAGATTGTTATTAGAGACGATTTGGGAAAGCGACTATGAGGGCTATGAAAATACATTAATGGTTCATATTAGAAACTTACGCTCCAAAATAGAGCCAGATCCATCTAATCCTAAATATATTGTGACCGTTCGCGGCTTAGGATATAAGTTAGTCATGGAGGATTAAAATGAAAAGAAAATTAATTTTCTTTTTTTTAACGGTGGTTGTAAGCTCAACTATTATCATTATGATGTTATCAATAGTGGGATATGTTACACTAGAACGTGAACAAAGAGGTGATGTATTTCCATCTGGATTCCCACGAGATTTTGCCCGTTCTTTTAGAGTTTTTATTGAGTTTGAAAATGGTGAAGTGACGATTCTTGAAGATGGAAAAAATCTTTTATAGGAACGAGATGCTTGGCTTCAAATATTAGATCCATCTGGAACTGAAATTTATGAAATAGATAGGCCCATAGAAGCCCCAACCCATTACACCGTTGGGCAGGGAGTCGATGCTCAGATGTTTGCTGATAGAATCGAGGGGTATACAATTTTTATAAACGCTACTGAGGATTTAAGTTATGTAATGGGTTTTTCTAGCTCAGAAGTAAGAAAACATCCCTTTGTCATTAACCGAGAACTAATGTTTATGTTCTTTGGACTCGTGATAATCATTTCGATTACAGTGTTTAGCTTAATGGCATTTCTTTTTGGGACTAAATTAGCGAAGCCGATTATTCAAATGATTGATGGGCTCCATCAGTTAGCTCAAAAAAATTATACAGTACGATATAAGGAAACAGGAATGTATGCATCAGTGTTTGAGAGTCTGAATCACTTGTCTGAAAATCTGGAATTAAGTATTAAGGAAAAGAAAAAAATAGAAAAAAATGCGTACAGAATGGATAGCAAATATTTCCCATGATTTAAAAACACCACTCTCATCTATTAAAGGTTATTCAGAAGTGATTGCTGATTTATCATACCCTATTCCTCATCAGGAAGCAGCTCAATATGCAACAATTATGCTAGGAAAAGTGGCTTATATGACTGAATTGATTGAAGAATTGTGTTTAAATGAAAGTTTAAAGGGTGAACAAATTCCACTTCTTAAATCATCAAGTAATCTAACACAATTTCTAAGAGAAATTATCATTGAAATATTAAATCATCCACATCATAGTCAGCGCCTAATTCATTTGAGATAATGGATGAAATGATTGAATACGAGTTTGATCAGAAACTTTTAAAAAGAAGTCTGGTAAATTTAATCATGAATGCCTTAGTTCATAATCCGACTGAGACTGAAATCTGGATTAGTTTACGTAAACATCCACAAATTATCATTGAAATTAAAGATAATGGTCAAGGGATGAATCAAGAAGACCTAGAGCAGTTATTTCAACGTTACTATCGAGGTACTAATACCATTAACTATCAAGGCAGTGGCCTTGGAAGGTCCATTGCAAAAGAAGTGATTGAAGCTCATAGTGGAGAAATAGTAGTAGAAAGTCAAGTGAATATGGGAACGGTAATTAAAATATTTTTATAAAAGTGATTTGATGCAAAAAAACTTTAAATTAATCTTGAACAAAAGATGTTGTTACTGACGTAAGAGATAAACCCTGAATCAAACCTTATTTTAACCGCATTTTTCTTCAGTTCTGTTGAATAGGGTTCCCAATCCTTACCCTTTTCAAGCCTATACATTCTGGACCCCGTTAATCATGCTCTCTTTTCTGCACGGTTACGTTCGTATTTTTTCATCATAAAACTCCCAATTAGAAGTCTGGCATAACTTTTTGTTTTTTCCAGACTTCTAATTGGGAGTATATCAATATGGATTAAACCCCTTATTTTGCTTTTTGCTTTCCCATGAAGCTTGTAATTAATAGTATTATAATCTCGTTTTAGCACAACAGCCGATTGTGAAAGATAATTAATACGGACCTACTCTATACTATTTTGAACATAGGTAGAATTAATGAGCAGGCATTAAATAACTAAGCTAAATGGATTGTACAAGGTGTTGGACAATCCATTTAGCTTTATTGCATTTCCTAATTTTACTGGAATAAGATGAGAAACATCATAACTAGAATGTAGCATGCAACAGAAGTCTATTTATTTTACAACGAATTGACTATTTTTTGGCGTAATTGTGATAAAACCTCTTCTCTCTTTATTAACCAAAAATCATAGCTTTTTAATTCTGGTATGATTTTGACTAATACTTCTGCTAAACTAATTCCAATTTGTTCGACTCCTTTGGCATAAATACATTCAATATCATCAATTTCAATCATACACTCAGCAACCACAAACATTAAATCGTCAAGCACAGCTTCGGCATCGTCTCCTAAATGAATATATAAAGGTTGTCTAAGTTGAAAAAAGGACGGTGTTCTTTGA
>Ga0153974_1000091_pt1 | contig 21647 bp, 22 predicted proteins | sample TSGA058MetaG_FD_104741 | JGI IMG/M metagenome (GOLD analysis project Ga0153974, IMG submission 104741) | Attine ant fungus gardens microbial communities from Georgia, USA - TSGA058 MetaG | ecosystem: Host-associated > Fungi > Mycelium > Unclassified | place: USA: Georgia, Yuchi Wildlife... | reverse complement strand
AATGGCAAACATTGTAACCCTAAATACCCCTGCGAGAGAAGATTGGTTGCAGCAACTTGCAGACGTTGTAACAGAACCTGCTGAATTACTACAACTTTTAAATCTCGATCACCTCCCTGAACTCCAGGCAGGCCATGCTGCACGCCGTTTATTTGCACTGCGTGTACCCCGTGCATTCATTCGTCGAATGGGGCAAGACGATCCGAATGATCCCCTATTACGCCAAGTCGTTACGCAAGCCAGCGAATTTACCCAAACGCCAGGCTATTCGACTGATCCATTGGACGAACAAACCGCGGCAGTCCCCGGGTTACTCCATAAATACGTTAACCGTGCGCTGTTGTTGGTCAAAGGTGGCTGCGCAGTAAACTGTCGATACTGTTTCCGCCGCCATTTTCCGTACCAAGATAACCAAGGAAATAAGCGCAATTGGCAAGTCGCGCTTGATTATATCCGCCAGCACCCAGAATTAAACGAAATTATCTTCTCTGGGGGCGATCCTTTGATGGCTAAGGATCACGAATTGGACTATCTCATCGGTGAACTGGAAGCCATTCCCCATATACAACGCTTACGGATCCATTCGCGTCTACCCGTCGTTATTCCCGCACGGGTTACCGAGACATTGTGCCAACGCCTTGCGGCTTCCCGATTACAGGTGATCATGGTTACCCACGTCAACCACGCTCAAGAAATCGACGCTGAATTTGCCCAAGCAATGGCTCGCCTCAAAGCTTCGAATGTCACGTTACTGAATCAAAGCGTTTTATTGCGCGATATCAACGACGATGCCACCATTCTTGCTACCCTGAGTAATCGTCTATTCGAAGTCGGAATTCTCCCGTATTACCTCCATGTTTTGGATAAAGTACAGGGAGCCGCACACTTTTATGTCTCTGATGAACAAGCCCGTATCATTATGCACGGCTTATTAGGTAAAGTGTCAGGCTATCTGGTTCCCCGTCTTTCGCGGGAAATTGGCGGCGAGCCGAGTAAAACGCCACTAGACTTACACCTCCGTCAGGTGTAATTGGAGCTGTCATCACAGCTGACAATTATTTTTTTATGAAAGGAATATCTATGAAAAAGCGATTATTGGTTCCGTTACTCTCTCTTGCTGCCCTATTTTTCACCCAGCAAGCATTGGCTGTACAAACTTGTGCCCAAAAAGAAGCGGCGTTAAACGAACAACTGAGTTACGCACAACAGCATAATAATCGTCACCAAGTCGCTGGTTTGAAAAAAGCCTTAGCGGAAGTTAAGGAAAATTGTACTGCGGCAAGCGTTCGTCATGATGCAGAACAAGACGTTGAGAAATTACAGCGTAAATTAAAAGAAAAACAACAGAATTTGCAGGAAAGTCGAGAAGACCTTCAGAAGGCGATCACCAAGAATGACGCAGAGAAGATAGCAAAATATCGCGGTAAAATCGCAGAGAAACAAGCCGATATTGATAAAATCACGACTGAACTACATCACCAGCAACAAGGTTTGCGCACGCTCAACTAGCTTTATCGAAAAGCGTATCAACCCAGTTTGATACGCTGATTCGTTAAAAAACTAGGGGCACTTATAAACTTGGCCAGACATCTTTGTCGCGACGGGGACAAAGCTCGACACTAAGCTAATTCCTGGCGTACTTGCGTTATAAATCACATTACCGCCCATTTCTGCAGCACGATTACGTAAGTTATTCGCCGCACCACGTAGAGAATTGCCGCCTTCAATTTGCTGACCAGAAAACCAATTACTCTGCTCTCCACTCGCGCTACCGATATAATGGCACTCGGCACCGGGTTGTTGATCAACGAAGCGCACATTTTGCCCCGCCGCATTCAATTGGTTACCGGATGAGCTACAGCCCGCAACGACAAGTACCGCAATAAAAACCGGGATGACTGAAAGTAAACGCATTTTATTCCTCGTTATTATACGTAGTGGTGTTATACCTAGTGCCTAAATAGGCTTTACAACGTTTTGGCTTTCTTAAGTGCCGTTAGGATATCGGCAATCACCCTCAAATTCTAGCCGTATACTGAAAAGGCTAACGTGGATGAACCCCCACAGAAGTACGTCATAGGTTAAATGCTAAGCATAGTTGAGTTTCGATAATCTAACAGATTAGGTGAACGGACTCGATAACCGACGGCTAAGATGGCTTCAAGATTGTAATACTCGATATTGCGTTCGACATCTCGGGAACCTTCTGTTTGAACTGTTGCATAATTTGCAACGGTTGCATTTTGTACTAATTCTCCCTCAGCATAAATATTTTTCAGGTGTTTGGAGATCACCGATTTATCACGACTAAATAAGCTCGCTATTTGAGTTAAGGTTAGCCATAGGGTGTTGGATTCAAATAAACACTCAACGTGAACTTGACCATCTTCGCTTTGAAACAGAATGAAATTACCTTGTGGCGGAGTGAGTTCATTGTTCATTATTAAACTCCTTGCGGTTACCAATCACGTACATCAATTTTACCAGTTACTGCTGCGAAAATAAGGGCAGTTTACTATCTTATTATGTTGAGAAGTCATGAAGTGTTATGAGATGCACTAAGAAATGAAGTCAATAAAAAAGCCCGTAAACTATAAGTTTACGGGCTTTCCTTGGAAGCAGTAGTATATGAACTACATGATTACATCATGCCGCCCATTCCACCCATGCCGCCCATACCACCCGCAGCACCTAAGTCAGCTTTATCATCTTTAGGCAGTTCAGTGATCATACATTCGGTAGTGATCATCAGACCTGCAACAGAAGATGCGTATTGCAGTGCAGAACGCGTAACTTTAGTTGGATCCAGAATACCGAAGTCGATCATGTTACCGTATTCTTCTGTTGCAGCGTTATAACCGAAGTTACCTTCGCCCTGCTTCACTTTATCGGCAACGACTGATGGCTCTTCACCGGCGTTAGAAACGATTTGACGCAGTGGCGCTTCCATTGCACGCAGTGCGACACGGATCCCCACGTTTTGGTCTTCGTTATCGCCAGTTAGACCAGCAATTTTCGCTGCAACACGAACCAGTGCAACGCCACCGCCCGCAACAACGCCTTCTTCGACGGCTGCACGTGTCGCGTGTAACGCATCTTCAACACGCGCTTTCTTCTCTTTCATTTCAACTTCAGTCGCTGCACCTACTTTCAGAACGGCTACGCCGCCAGCCAGTTTCGCAACGCGCTCTTGAAGTTTTTCTTTGTCGTAGTCAGAGGTTGCTTCTTCGATTTGTTGACGAATTTGCGTTACACGACCTTTGATGTTCGCTTCTTCACCGATACCATCGATAATGGTTGTGGTGTCTTTGTTGATCACAACACGCTTCGCTTGACCCAGATCTTCTAAAGCTGTTTTTTCCAGCTCCATACCGATCTCTTCAGAAATCACCGAACCACCTGTTAGGATGGCGATATCTTGCAGCATTGCTTTACGGCGATCACCAAAACCAGGCGCTTTCACCGCAGCTACTTTCACGATACCACGCATGGTGTTCACCACCAGGGTAGCCAGTGCTTCGCCTTCTACATCTTCAGCGATGATCAGCAGAGGTTTACCTGCTTTAGCTACCGCTTCGAGTACAGGTAACAGTTCACGGATGTTAGAGATTTTTTTATCTGCTAACAAAATGAAAGGTTGTTCCAGTTCAACTGCGCCAGTTTCTGGTTTGTTGATGAAGTAAGGAGAGAGGTAGCCACGGTCAAACTGCATACCCTCGACTACGTCTAGCTCGTCTTGCAGACCCGTACCTTCTTCAACGGTGATAACCCCTTCTTTACCCACTTTTTCCATCGCTTGAGCGATCAGGGTACCGACGCTGGTGTCAGAGTTTGCAGAGATGGTGCCGACCTGAGCAACCGCTTTAGAGTCAGAGCAAGGAACAGAAAGGGTTTTCAGCTGTTCAACTGCCGCGATAACCGCTTTATCGATACCGCGTTTCAGATCCATTGGGTTCATGCCCGCAGCAACGGCTTTCAGACCTTCGTTGACAATGGATTGCGCAAGAACGGTTGCAGTAGTCGTACCGTCACCCGCAGCATCGTTCGCTTTAGAGGCAACTTCTTTGACCATTTGAGCGCCCATATTTTCGAACTTATCTTCTAATTCGATTTCGCGCGCAACAGAAACGCCATCTTTAGTGATGGTTGGAGAGCCAAATGATTTATCGAGAACAACGTTACGGCCTTTAGGACCTAGGGTCACTTTTACCGCGTCAGCAAGAATGTTTACGCCACGTAGCATTTTAACGCGTGCGTCATTACCAAATTTTACGTCTTTAGCAGCCATTTTCTATTCCTTCAAAATTTTACAATGAAATATTGAGTGTGATTACGCAGTTACGACAGCAAGAATATCGTTCTCGGAGATGATAAGAACTTCTTCGTTATCAATCTTTTCTGTTTTAGCGCCGTAACCTTCGTTAAAGATCACTACGTCACCGACTTTTACGTCCAGTGGCTTTACTTCACCGTTTTCAAGAATGCGACCATTGCCCACAGCTAAAACTTCAGCACGGCTTGACTTGCCCGCAGCAGAGCCAGTTAAAACGATACCGCCTGCTGATTTTGCTTCAACTTCTTTACGCTTAACAATTACACGGTCATGTAATGGACGAATGTTCATTTGATCGTTCTCCTATGAGATAGCTAATCACGCATTATTTTTAAATTTGATGCCAATCTGGCTTCGTGACTTCAGAGGTAGGGACGACGAGCTTCACTTTCAAGGGTAAAGAAGAAATTTTTTTAAAAAAAATTCCCTGTTGTTGATTTCTAGACTAGCGGAGGCTGGGCGGGTAAAGCGATATCACGCTAGGGCCAGCTAGCGTGATAAGAGAGAGGATTAATCTGTTTTATGGGTCGGTGTATTATCGTCCCGATGGTCGAGGCGTTTCTCTTCACGGCGCTCGAACTCCCCCTCCATGGTGTAGCCCGTCTCTTGGGGTGTTTGTCCTCTGCCACCCCAGACAGTGATAAAGGGCATCAGCTTATGAGTCAGCCGTTGCTGCACCGGAGGAAGTAATAGCAAAGCACCTAAGAAATCGGTAAAGAAGCCGGGTAAAATTAACAAAAATCCTGCTAAAAATAGCGAGAGTCCACGCGTCATTTCAGGCGCTGGATTCTCATTACGGACAAGTTTTTCCTGCATTAAGCGGAAGTTCTTAATACCTTGATTCTTGACGAGAGATAAGCCTATCGCTGAAGTGGCGATCACCAGTAACAAGGTTAAGAGCACACCAAAGAGGTGAGCGACTTTGATAAAAAGTGATATTTCGATCCATGCCAAAATAAACAAAGCTATAAATGGTAACCAACGCACGGTGGTCTCCTCAAACGAGTAAAAAAGGATCGTTGTTCGATCTATTTCCTAATCATGGGTACGTATTACGTGCAATTCAAGGCAATTTCCCGAGAAAACTGAGTAAACCGACGACTTTTTTGTCAAAATTTGTCATTAAAAACCGCTAACCAGAAATCAATAGCTGAAACAATTCGTTTTTATTATTGTTAAATCCTGGTACCTATCCATACACTAAGCACAATGATTCGGTAATCACGGTTACCGAGAGATTAAATGTAAAAAAAAAGTTACTATATAGTGATCTGTGTGGCTGAATTTTAGATAAAACAGCCTATGATCGCGTCACGGTTTGCTACGCTTCGCGCAGTACCGGTTAAATTTATACGGCAACATTACCGTCGACATGGAAAACGACGACCCTATTATAAGAAGGCTCTCATGACCAAAAATATTCGTATCGAAGAAGACCTCCTCGGCATGCGTGAAGTCCCGGCCGATGCTTACTTTGGAATTCATACGTTACGTGCGATTGAAAATTTTTATATAAGTAGTAGTAAAATCAGCGACATTCCTGAGTTTGTTCGCGGTATGGTGATGGTGAAAAAGGCGGCAGCATTAGCCAACCGTGACCTTAAGACGCTACCACGCAGCATTGCCGAAGCGATCATCAAAGCCTGTGACGAAGTCCTGAATAACGGTACCTGTATCGATCAATTCCCTGTCGATGTCTATCAAGGAGGGGCAGGAACCTCAGTCAATATGAATACCAATGAGGTATTGGCTAACATCGGCTTGGAGTTAATGGGTTACCAAAAAGGTGAATACCAACACCTTAATCCTAATGACCACGTTAATATGTGTCAGTCGACCAACGATGCTTACCCTACCGGTTTTCGTATCGCTGTTTACCACTCCCTACTTAAACTCATTGATGCCATCACTCAATTAAGTGAAGGCTTCGATCGCAAGTCGAAAGAGTTCTCACACATCTTAAAAATGGGCCGCACCCAGTTACAAGATGCGGTACCGATGACCGTGGGCCAAGAGTTCAAAGCCTTCAGTGTGTTATTAAAAGAAGAAACAAAGAGTATTCTTCATACCGCTCAGTTATTACTCGAGGTAAACCTCGGTGCGACGGCTATCGGTACGCGTCTTAATACACCGGAAGGCTATCAAACACTCGCCGTTAACTATCTTGCACAGATCACACAGCTACCTGTGGTTGCCGCCGAAGATCTTATCGAAGCAACGTCTGACTGTGGTGCCTATGTTATGGTCCATTCTTCACTAAAACGTTTAGCCGTTAAGCTCTCGAAAATCTGTAATGATTTGCGCTTACTTTCTTCTGGTCCTCGCGCCGGGTTGAACGAGATTAATCTGCCGCAATTACAAGCCGGTTCCTCGATCATGCCAGCCAAGGTCAACCCTGTTGTACCGGAAGTGGTCAACCAAGTGTGCTTCAAGGTCATTGGCAATGATACGACTGTGACCATGGCCGCGGAAGCTGGGCAACTGCAGTTGAATGTGATGGAACCTGTTATCGGGCAAGCCATGTTTGAGTCGATTTCCATCCTCAGCAATGCTTGCTATAACCTGCTAGAAAAATGTGTCAACGGCATCACCGTTAATCAGGCCATTTGCGAGTCTTATGTCTTTAACTCGATCGGTATTGTCACGTATTTAAATCCTTATATTGGTCATCACAATGGCGATATCGTGGGTAAAATCTGTGCTGAAACCGGGAAAAGTGTCCGTGAGGTCGTGCTCGAGAGAGAACTGCTCACTGAATCAGAACTTGATGATATTTTCTCCGTTGAAAACTTGATGCATCCTGCTTATAAGGCAAAACTCTTTAACGAAGACGCTTAATCAGTCATCTTCCACATAGCATTGCTGGCTTTTTCAGCAATGCTTTTTTCATGTTATGCTGCCTAATCCCTTTTCCACCGCCTCTTTGCCTCTTAACAATAGTGAATGGTTCTATGAGTTCAGGCTTGTTTATTCGTATTTTTTTACTACTCGTGACATTATTACCTGTCGGTGCGCAAGCCGATCTTTTTGGGCAACATAAAGGGTTTGTGCCAGTTGACCAGGCATTTGGCTTTGATTTTTCTCAGCAAGCCAATACCGTCACACTGCGCTGGCAGGTTAAACAGGGTTATTATCTTTATCGCCAGAAGATAAGTGTAGAGGCTCACGATGCCTCGCTCGGTGCGTGGCATCTACCAGAAGGTAAGCCTCACCGCGATGAGTTTTTTGGTGACAGCCAAATTTATCCGCAAGATATCGCCCTGTCTCTACCCCTTACCGCCACCCAGCATAATCCCACGCTAGTGGTAACCTATCAGGGCTGTGCCGCGGCGGGTTTTTGCTATCCTCCCGAGACCAAAACTGTTCCGCTCAACGCAGTGGTGGCAAACTCTGCCACAGCGTCGTCTTTACAGACTAGCCCAGCCTCATCGGATCCCCTGCCCTATACGCCACTTTTGGCGCTATTAATCGGTATCGGTGTGGCCTTCACCCCCTGTGTATTACCGATGTATCCGTTAATCTCAGGTATTATATTGGGCCGAAAACAGCAACTCTCCTTTTCCCGTACAGCATTACTCGCGATTGTTTACGTGCAGGGTATGGCGATTACCTACACCTTACTTGGCGTAATCGTTGCTGCGGCAGGGTTGAAATTTCAAGCTGCGCTACAAAATCCGGTTCTATTAGTAGTGCTATCGGCTCTCTTTATTCTGTTGGCCCTATCCATGTTTGGCGCGTTCAGTTTACAACTTCCCGCCTCGCTGCAAACACGTCTCGCATTGTTGAGTAATAAACAACAAGGCGGGTCGATAATTGGCGTGCTCTGCATGGGAATTCTCGCCGGGCTCATTTGCTCCCCCTGTACCACCGCCCCCCTCAGCGCGATTTTATTGTATATCGCCCAGAGTGGGCAGGTGATACAAGGCGCAGGTACGCTCTATCTCTATGCCTTGGGAATGGGGTTGCCCCTGATCATCGTGACATTGTTTGGCAATAAGCTGTTGCCACGCAGTGGGCCTTGGATGCAAACCGTTAAAGAAGGCTTTGGTTTTGTGATCCTTGCCCTCCCCGTTTTCCTACTCGAGCGAGTGCTCGGCGAAGTGTGGGGTGAACGCCTCTGGGCATTGCTAGCTGTCTCGTTTACTGGCTGGGCATTTATCTTATCCCTGAAAAGCTCCAAGGTTTGGGGGCGTTGGCTGGCATTGGTCTGGTTAGTGCTGGCAGTCATCGCCGTACACCCGCTGCAAGAGGCCCTGTTTCCTTCTACTGGCACAGCGACGATGACGCCCGCCGCTCAACAGTTTACCCCTATCGCAACTCGACAAGAGCTGGAGCAAAAACTGAAAAATACACATCAGCCAGTCACGATGCTCGATCTGTACGCAGACTGGTGTGTCGCCTGTAAGGAGTTTGAGAAATATACCTTCTCTGATCCCAAGGTACAGCAAGCGATGAGTGGCATGCAGCGCCTGCAAGCCAATGTCACAAAGAATCAACCACAAGACGTTGAGTTGTTATCTTCATTGAATGTGCTGGGGCTCCCGACGCTGTTGTTCTTCGATGCCCAAGGTCATGAGATCCCCCATTCTCGCATTACTGGTTTTCTACCGCCGGATGCATTTATTAAACAACTGCCTACTGCAGAGTAATCCGACAGGGGAAGCAAAAAACTTCCCCTTATCACGCCGTCAAGCAAACAGAGATCTTGCTCAAAAAATTAACAAATACCCGTTATAATTGTTAACAAATAGTTACCAGAACCAATCCCTCCTGATACATTCGTAACAACTAATGCTTCTCAATTCAGCATGATGTTAGCGCATCCGTTAACCTAACGTGATGATAAATAACTATAAAAATGTAGGAGGAACGACCTCCTACCCAAAAGGAAGGTATTGATATGTTAACAATACTAGGATTCAGCATGGTGATTTGCTTTATGTATCTCATCATGACCAAGAGAATGTCAGCCCTCATCGCACTTATTCTTATTCCCATCCTTTTCGCTCTACTCGGTGGCTTTTACCAAGGCTTAGGCGAGATGATGCTGAAAGGCGTGAAAACCCTCGCACCCACCGGCGTGATGTTGACGTTTTCGATCCTCTATTTTGGCATTATGATCGATGCCGGACTTTTCGATCCCCTGGTCAAATTTATCTTACGTATTGTGAAAGGCGATCCCGTCAAGGTATTAGCGGGGACGGCTATCCTGACCTTACTTGTCTCTTTGGATGGCGATAGCTCTACCACTTATATGATTGCTATTGCTGCGTTCTTACCGCTGTATCGTAAGCTTGGTCTCAATATTTTGATGATGACCTGCGTAGTTAACCTTGCTAGCGGTATTATGAATCTGTCGCCTTGGGGCGGTCCGACCGCTCGTGCGGCAGCGGCACTCGATATTGATGCCTTAGATATCTTTGTTCCGATGTTACCGGCTATCTTTCTAGGCTGCGTGAGCTTAGTCGCCGTCGCGACTTGGTTTGGTATTCAGGAGCGCCGTCGCTTAGGGCGACAAGAGGTAGGTGCGTTACATGATATTCAACTCAATCTCGGCGGTGGGAGCATTGAGGAGTGCGAGAAAAATAAACGTCCAAAGATGTTTTGGCCCAATTTATTGCTAACCACCGCGCTACTGGTATTACTGGTTATCGGCATTGTACCAATCCAAATTCTCTTTATGGTCAGTTTCGCTTTAGCGGTAATGTTGAATTACCCTAAACTGACTGAGCAGAAAGATCGCATTGCCTCACACGCAGCGAATGTCTTGGCTGTTACCTCACTGATCTTCGCAGCGGGTGTCTTCACCGGGATCCTGTCTGGAACCGGAATGGTCGATGCGATGGCGAAATCGGTACTCTCCATTATCCCTCCCGCATTCGGCCCTTATTTCCCCGTATTCACTGCCATTATCAGTATGCCTTTTACCTTCTTTATGTCGAATGATGCCTTCTATTTCGGGATCCTGCCGGTGATTGCACAAACTGCTGCGGGTTATGGTATTTCAGCGGAGGAGATTGCACGCGCCTCCATTATTGGTCAACCCTTCCACCTCATCAGTCCCTTAGTCCCGTCGCTATACCTACTTACTGGGCTGGCGAAAGTGGATGTTGGTGAGCACCAGAAATTCGCCATTAAGTGGGGAATTTTTATTAGCTTGATGCTAATGCTGGGTGGCCTACTCTTTGGCGCTTTCCCGCTTTACCACACCGGAAGCTAATGACTAAAAAGGGTTGCCGACTTGCGGCAGCCCGGCAATGTCGATTTATTCCACAGATTGCATAAAAACAGTGCAAACAGCCAATATCTTAGCGATTTTCATTAAAAGATATTGACGCGAATGCCGGATTACGGTTTAATGCGCCCCGTTGCCCGAATAGCTCAGTCGGTAGAGCAGGGGATTGAAAATCCCCGTGTCCTTGGTTCGATTCCGAGTTCGGGCACCACTATTCTAGAAGCCCTGCAGAAATGCGGGGCTTTGTCATTTCTAGGCCATGGTGTTATAGCGCTACTGAATCTTATTCGCTTAGTATATCGTGCTAACGATATTCAGACAGCGCCCCCACTACCTCACACCTCAAAAACTATACCCTCAAATTGCCTTTACAAAAAAACGATAAAAAAATAATCATATATTTTCCTTGGAATTTCTCGTATTTCCATGCGGCTAGGACACAAATTATTCTCCTGTAGGCTAAACACACTAATACTTAATTAATCTTTACATAGTAGACAGATACCTGATTAATAATAATTTGTTATGAAACTAGTTTGATTGGATTTTTCTGAAGCAATTATTTTAGGGAGTAATAATTAACCAAGTTTTTATAGTGATTTACTTTTATCGGAAATAATCCGAATCACAAGTTCAATAAACCACTGTGTGAATGCATCTTGGTCAAGAGCATGCTGCCATGCGAGTCCAATATCAAATTCCGGTGAAGGAAGTGGAAGAGGACATAGGGCTAAGTTAAAGGCTTGCTGATAATGAACGCCAATTGCGCTAGGAACGTTACAGATCACGGCGTTTTTTTCTAAAATAGGAGGTAATGAAGAAAATTTTGTCAGTGTTGAGATAACATTTCGTTTAATTCCGTATTGCGCGAGTACCGGGTCAATACTTCCTTGAGTATGACCTCTAGGCGAAATCAGAAGATGAGGAACCGATATATATTCTTCGAGCGAGATATCGTCCACAAACCTATGATATTGGCGACTGTACAAAACTTTGAAATTTTCTCTATAGACCAACCGACAAGGCTCATCTTTAATATTAGGTGGGAAAAGTGCCGCAAGGACGACCTCGAACTCTCCTGATTTCAGGTCATCACCTATTGAATTAAAATCGACATCCCTAATTAATAATTTTACTTTTGGTGCGGCTAAAGAAAGTTGGCGATAAATCTCAGGTAAGAATAGCGTTTCAAGGTCTTCTGCGATTGCAAACCGTAATGTTCTTTCTATTGTAAAAGGATCAAATTGTTTCGGCTGAATTAACGAGATCCGTAGTTCCTGCAGAAATGGGTTAATTTTTTTTACTAGTTCTAGCGCCCTAGGTGTGGGTACCATTCCTCTTCCTCTACGAACCATCAATGGGTCATTAAACGTTTCTCGAAGCTTATTTAGAGACATACTGATCGATGGTGAACCTACGTGCATAATTTCAGCCGTTTTGCGTACACTCGATTCTCTTACCAAAATACTTAAAACTAATATCAGGTTTAAATCCATTCTAATAAGTTCACTTAAAGTGAATTCACTATTCAAAATTTTAGGTCTATTCAAAATTCTCACCTGGAATATAGTTAACAATAGTTAAACATAAAATTTACTTATGCACTTAGATTGTATCAGGGCTGAATGTGCAAAGCTGGTATCCACCCGATTAAATTATGGCATAGGTATGCAGGAGATGATCATGATTAATGTAAATGCTGCTGTTGTACGTACAAAAGGGGGGCAATTTGAGCTCGAGGAACTTATTTTAGATCAACCGAGGGATCATGAAGTCCTGATTAAAGTTGTTGCGTGTGGTGTTTGCCATACCGATATGGTGGTAAGAGATCAAAAGTATCCAGTTCCGCTGCCAATGGTACTAGGCCATGAGGGTTCGGGGATAGTCGAAAAAGTAGGGAGTGGAGTAAATAGAGTCCAAGTAGGTGATCATGTGGTGCTCAGTTTTGGTTATTGCGGAGTATGTCACAATTGCTTAAATGCTCGGCCTTTCTATTGCGATCAATTTTACGAACATAACTTCAAAGGTAGCCGCCTTGATGGGAGTTGTACACACCATACTCATGAAAATGAACCCGTTGGTGGCGTATTTTTTTCCCAAAGCTCCTTTGGTACCTATGCTCTTGCTTCTGAAAGTAATGTCGTAAAAATCCGTAAAGACGTCCCCTTAGAAATTATGGGTCCATTAGGCTGTGGTATTCAGACCGGGGCAGGTGCGATTATTAATGCCTTAAAGCCAGAAGTGGGTTCCTCGGTAGCAATTTTCGGTGCGGGTGCAGTTGGACTCTCCGCCGCACTTGCCGCGTTGGCCATTGGTGTTACAACGGTAGTATTAATAGATATTAATGACGATCGTCTTGCATTTGCTCGTGAATTAGGAGTCTCTCATACAATAAACAGCAAATCAGAAGATCCAGTTGAAGCTATTAAGTGTCTTGTTCCACAAGGTATCTCTTACAGCCTTGAATGTACGGGAAGACCCGCAGTGGCTCGTCAGGCTGTCGAAGCACTGAGTATTCCTGGTATCTGTGGCCTCGTCGGCGCCGCTCCTATGGGGGCTGAGATAATTTTAGACATCAACTCCCTACTATTTGGCCGATCCGTTAGAGGAATCATTGAAGGGGATAGTGTTCCTTCAGAATTTATTCCTCAGCTAATAGAACTATGGCGAGCTAAAAAGTTTCCTTTCGACAAATTAATTGAGTTCTTCGAGTTTAGTGAAATCAATGAGGCGGTCGAAGCTTCTGAAAGTGGCCGAGTTCTTAAACCGGTATTGAAGATTCAGTCATATTGAAGAATGGATTCAGTATGAAGGGTCTATATAAATCCATAAATTAGCTCTAAGGTAAATATTGTATTTTGTGAACAGGATATGATTTTATGAAAACGATGAATACTCTGCGGGTCAATGCTTTTCGAAAACCAATGACACTCGAAAATGTAAAATTGCCAGACATTGGTGAAGATGATGCCCTGGTTCGTGTTACAGCTTCAGGGGTATGCCGTACTGATTGGCACCTGTGGAACGCCGATTGGACATGGGCGGGGGTAAATCTTCCTATTCCAACAACGCTTGGGCACGAGATTGGCGGTGTGATTGAAGCTGTAGGTAAAAATGTTAAGGGGCTAAAAACGGGTACTCGAATTACTGTGCCCTTTAACTTCGCGTGTGGTTGCTGCTCTCATTGTTACTCAGGCGAACAAAATCTTTGTGATGAGGCATCTTGGCCGTTTATGTTACAAGGTTCGGGGGGGTTTTCAGAATATATTCGAGTACCGAATGCCACGCTTAACTGTGTTCCTTTACCAGAAAATGTATCTGAACTTGATGCCGCAGCTCTAGGTTGTCGTTATATGACAGCCTGGCGTGCCGTGGTGAATAAAGCAAAAGTTCAAGGAGGAGAAACTGTTGCTGTCATTGGTATTGGTGGAGTTGGCCTTGCGGCACTGGAAATTGCAACCGCACTCGGCGCGCAAGTTATCGCTATTGATAATCGTGATGACCGCTTGGCTAAAGCAAAGAAACTTGGCGCAGTAGTAACGATTAATAATACCGATCTGAGTGTTGAAGAAACTGCTAAAAAACTGCGTAGCCTTAATAACGGACGAGGAGTGAAAGCGTCCATTGATGCGGTTGGTATAAGCAATGCAACATTAACGGCATTAGAGTGCTTGGATAAAGGTGGCAGAATGTGCACCGTAGGATTGACTAGCCAAGAAGATCATGGGGAACTTAATATCCCAGTAGATAAGCTCGTTTTCAGTGAATGGTCGGTCTCAGGAAGTTTAGGAAACCCACATTCGGACTATCCGGAATTACTAAATATGATTAGTGCAGGTCGTCTATCACCAAGTCAGCATGTCACAAGACAGATCTCACTTAGTGAAGTCCAATCCGTCATTGACCAAATGCCCGATTTTGAGGTTGATGGTTATGTTGTTATTACTAAATTCGATTGAGATAAATTATGCCGCTAATTTACATAAATCTGCCTGAAAATACGATATCCTCTGGCGAACGCGATGCATTAGCTGAAGAAATTACTACGATCGCGCTTGATTCGGAACATTTACCGTCTACTCCTTTTGTCCGCAGTACGACTTGGATTTATTTTAAGGAATATCCAAGCACCCATGTTTACAATGGCGGGAAGAGTGGCAAAACCTCTATCGTTTCGCTGGAAATCAATGCCTTTGAAGGTGGATTGAATGATGAAGATAAAGCCTCATTAATTTCCCGAGTAACTAACGCCATAGGCAAATACATTAATAGTAGCTCAGAAGTAATTCCTGTTTATATTATTATCCGTGATGTAAAGGATAATAATTGGGGGGTTTTCGGGGATAGGATAACGCTCGATGATTTACGTAACCCTCCTAGTAATGCACAACCTGTCTGAGGTAATAATGCTTAAAGTTTTTATTATTGGTGCAACAGGTAAAACAGGCTCTCTACTCGCCAAAAAACTCGTAGCATCAGGTCATGAGGTTCATGCTCTGTATCGCAAACCAGGACAGGCCGATAAATTGAGAGCCGATGGCATATCTCCGCACGAAGGTGATCTCGTCACCATTACTGAAGTGCAACTTGCCGATACAATGCGTGAATGTAACGCTGTAGTGTTTACAGCAGGTGCAAATGGAGGTGGGGAAGAGATGACCGAGGCTATCGACGGTAACGGTGTCGTTTTGGCTTCTAAAGCTGCGGAAATAGTCGGAATTAAGAGATTTATTTTAGTTTCGGCATTCCCGGATGCATGGCGAGAGAAACATATGCCGCCTGACTTTGAACATTATATGTTTGTTAAACGGCAAGCAGATGTGTTTCTGGCAGCATCAAATTTGGATTGGATTATCGTACGTCCTGGAACCCTATTAGACTCATCAGGAACTGGAAATGTTCGAGCTGGACTAGCCATTCCGTATGGGAAAATATCGAGAGCAGACGTTGCCGCGTTCATAGTTGGAGTTCTCAATAACATCTATATCACCCGGATCATTATCGAGTTGACCGAAGGAGAGAGAGAAATTCTGGCGATGGTCGATGAAATAGCACAACTTAGTCCTAAGACCTGCACTTAGTGAGAAATATTTGGTCACGACAGGATGTCGTGACTGACCCTTTTATCGTCAGCTAATTTATCCCCTCCTATAGGGAGTTGTTTGATTAGGACTTCTTTAGCATTTGTAGTTTTCATTTTTTTTATCCATTATGGAGTCGTTGTGGTTACTAATCCTGTCGCGACCAAGCTTGTGAATTCGTAACCGTATGTGGGCCTTTCATTCGAAAGGTCCTTTTTTTATGCCACTGCGCGATTGATCACTTCGAAGAATCGAGCAGGACTAGCATGTAGGTAAATCTCGGTCACTTTAATTGAGCTATGCCCGAGCAGTTCTTTGACGGTGTGAATATCCGCACCGGTTTCGACGAGTCGCGTTGCAAAGGTATGACGCAATTCGTGGATGGTGTAGGCACTGATACCTGCTTTGGTACAGAGTGCCTTTTGTAAACGACGGGGTTCTGAGACGGGTGCTGTTGAGGCCGTGTTAGGAAAAACCCAACCCTTATCGCCAAGGTATTGACGAATTTCAGTCAGTAAGACAAATGCCTTATCGCATACTGGTACGAGGCGCGTTTTGCCATTTTTAGTCTGACGTAGAACGATGGTTTTACGTGACCAATTGATATCTTCCAGACGAAGATGACGAGTTTCTCCCAGACGTAATCCGGTGAGGCCTAGGAACATCAATAAGGCGAGTCCCGCATGGCCTGGTTGTTGATGATAGGCCTTTTTACATTGTGCAAACCAACATTCGAAATCTTCTCGAGTCATGGCATTACGCTGTGACGTGTTCTCCGGTTTCATGCGGATGAATTCGACTGGACTTTCTTTGATAAAGCGCATTCTACGGGCATAACTAAACACCGCTTTGATGAGTGCGAGATGACGATTTTTGTTCGAATCCTTGAGTGCTAAGCTCGACAGGTAGCGATTTACCACAGACTCATTCAATTCACTCAGCTTGTACTGACCGAGTAAAGGGATGAGATACTTGTTGATTTTAGACAGGTCAGTATGCGCCGAACGCTTACTTCCAGTATTGAGTACATCTTGGGTAGCAAAACAAGCGTATGGACTCTGTGAGGAAGCGATGCGTACTTACCAGAGTGACAAACATCCTCCAAGTCGGCAGTTATTTCGCTGTTGTGAGTGATTTTAGCCCCTTAACCATTATTTGGTTAAGGGGTTCAGAATTTAATATAAATATACAAAGCTAAAGCAAGAAATTATATCCTCGATTATTTATTAACCTTGTTTAGTCTCAGTTCTGACAACTTATTAAGTTGATTTCCGTTACTATCAAAATTCGAAGGTGATAGCCAGTCGTTGAGAGCCGAATTTATCCCGTCGAATTCACTATCTATAATTGAAAACCAAGCTGTATCTCTATTACGTGAGCGTGTGACAATGGCCTGACGAAAAACACCTTCAAGTGTAAACCCAAAACGTTTTGCTGCAGCGATAGAAGGAGCATTTAAAGAATCGCATTTCCACTCTAAACGTCTAAATCCTAAATCCTTGAATATATAGTTCAACAATAAGAAAAATACCTCAGTTGAAATACGACTTCTTTTCATTAGTGGGGAATATGTAATGTGACCAATTTCGATAACACCATTCTCACTATCGATTCTCATTAATGCAACAGTGCCAACTGGTTTATTACTTTTTAAGTCAATTATTGCATAGTGAATAGGGTCTACCAGTTCTGTTATATTATCTAAATAATCTTGGTAATCACTTAGGGTATTGAATGGCCCTTTTGCTAGATACGTCCAATCACGTGAATCAGGAGCCTGTGAATATGCGCTATATAGTTCTGATGAATGTTTTTCAACAGACAACCGCTCAAGCCTGCAGTAATTACCAATAATGCCCTCCCCATTTGGAGATTTAGACCCTTTCCAATTTAGTAATTCTTCACCAACTAGTTGATCAAATTCATTTATTATTTTCATTTCCAAAGAAATCGTTTAGATATTGTGAAGAAAGGCTAGACGATATATTATCAAAATTACCATATGTTACGACTTTATTTAATGAATCTAGCGCTGCACTTGTAGCAATCTTTGATAATGCTCCTCCCATACTAACCCGTCTCACTCCTAAGTTAGACAATTCTTGTAGTGTGAGGCTACTCTCCCATCCGATTAGTACATTTACTGGTTTAGGATATACAGCTTCCACTACGGCGGTTATCTGTTCTCTCGTTTTTATACCCGGCGCATAAAGACAATCTGCACCAGCATCGGCATAGGCTTTTAACCGAACTATTGTGTCATCAAGATTATTATCTCCTACAAAAAAATTCTCAGCGCGGCCAACCAACTGCATATTACTGTCTGATTCATCGATAGTTTTCCTGGCTGAGCGTATGATGTTGACAGCATCTTTAATATCTCTTAAAGGACTGATTTTGTCACCAGTCGAGTCCTCTATAGAGATACTAGCTACACCAGTACCAATTGCTAATCTAACATTATGAGCTACTTGTTCTGGTGTGGATGCAAATCCATTTCCAAAATCAGCATTAACTGGTAGTTCAGTTGCATCAGCTATTTCACTCATATGGATCAAAGTATCTTCCAAGCTCACTTCACCATCAGAAACTCCTCGAGACCAAGCATAACCGGAACTAGTTGTGGCTAATGCTTTGAAGCCTAAAGAGGCGAATAATTTAGCGCTTCCTACATCCCATGGGTTAGGTAGCAGAAAACATCCCGACTCATGTAATAATTTAAAGTCGATTATTCTTCTATATGTATTGCTATTAATCATAGTGTCCTCAGAATACTTGCATTGATATTTATCAATGATATTTTAACATCTTTGTTTCAAGGTCCTTTTTTACCTTACGCCATTCTGAATCAATAATGCTATATCTAATTGAGTCACGAAATCTACCATCGGGCATGATCCTCTCATTTCGGATAACTCCTTCTTTCTGAGCACCAAGACGAGATATTGCACATTGAGAACGTTCGTTTAATACATCTGTAGTAAATTGCACACGTATACAATTTAAAATCTCAAAAGCATAGGTTAAGAGTAAGAACTTACTTTCAGTATTTGCCGAAGTCCGTTGCCAGCTTGCAGAATACCAAGTATGTCCAATTTCAAGATTTCTATTTTTTTTATCTATTTTCCAAAAACGAGTTGTACCAATGATAGTATCGCTAGACTTATCTATCACAACAAAAGGCAGCACCGTACCTTGCACTTGCCCTTCTAGTGCCAAATTGACGTAATCACTTATGTTATCTGCTGAAGGGATGGCAGTGAATGATAGCGACCATAGCTCTCCATCAGAAGCTGCATTAACAAGAGCTTGAGCATCTGTACGTTGGAGTGGTCTTAATCTTATATTTTTACTTTCTAGAACAGGAGACATTCTTTTTCCTTGTTACAATACATTTTTTAAAATCGATAGTACCAGGGGGAATTTCCAGTCTCATCCCTTTAACTATCTCGTCCTTAGCTACAATTCATAAAACCCTACTAAAATTCAATTTGTAATGTATTACATAATGTATGCAACGATTATGCTTTTTAACACTTACTCCTAAGGGGTTGAATTAATCACTCCAAATTTCTAGTTGTCATCCGATTAATATATTAAATTTTCAGTACCTAAAGGGATTGAAAATCCCCGTGTCCTTGGTTCGATTCCGAGTTCGGGCACCACTATTCAGAAGCCCTGCAGAAATGCGGGGCTTTGTCATTTCTAGGCCATGGTCTATTTATGGTCGTCACAACCTATCTGTTCGACACTCTAAGGAAAGAGCAATAACTGATCCAGCAGCAGCTGGCCGAGCAGCTGGGGATAGCCCAGCAGACCATGGCGCACTATGAGGGCGAGCGACTTAAGGTTTCTGCTTCACTGCTACCACTGTTGGTGCAGATCCTGAACTTATCACTGGATGAGTTACTGGGACTTCCCGCCAGACGCACAGCTAAACGCGGCCCGGCATCACGGCTGGAGCAGCAGATCGACGCGATCCGGCAGATGCCGATAACCAAGCAGAAGTTTGTTTCTGAGATGCTGGGTAACGTGATTGGTAAAACAGAGTAGTTAATAGACGCGGGACTGAGGTGCTCTAACACCCTAGCCCCGCTAACCACAACCAACTAAGCAGGAGTTGATTATGGCTAAAACACATCATAAGCCAGAGACAGGAACACCCACAAACCGTTGTTATAGTGGGTTCTATCAGTGACGCGAAGTACCGGCCGATTCCAGCCGTCACGCTGAAGGGCCATTGGCTGGAAGATGCAGGGTTTGAGAGCGGGACGCCGCTGGAAGTCAGGGTAATGAACGGCTGTATGATACTGACCGTTAAGCAGCCCACAGAGGAACCAGAGGTTATACAGACACTGCGCCAGCTCTGCCCTAAGCTTTCCGCCCGTAAACAGCAGGAGCTGTTGGGGATGATTGAGATAATGACGAAAGCGAAAAAGCGGAACGCAGGATGATCGTCAATGTAAAAATCCCAGCCGACTGGCTGGGGTTTGTTTTGCATAAAGGTTAATAAAAATCATCCTGTGTAAGCTGTTTACCCGTTGGGATGATTTCATTTTTATCAAAAGACAAAAGATATTCTTCGTCATAGAGTTTTATTGAGTACCCATAAAGTATCCCATCCTCTTCACTTACTCCCATAACACCGCCCTTTTTACCTGCATATTTCTTATTTTTTTCTTTGCAGTCAGGGGATATTTCCACTTCTTGATAAAAACAAACCTTATTTTCCATAAAGACTTACCTTGGTTATTTATGTGTTATTCGCCCATCAAGAGATATATTTAAATGCGAACCATCTCTTGTTGCCCAGCCAAGTTGAGCTTTGCCCTTTGGTGAAAGTTGTACATCCCATTCAAAAGCCTGCCCGACTGTACGCGAAGGACCTTTCACCCATTCATTACCGAATTTATCAAGGTAGCCGTTATTAGGTCCCCGTGGTAATGGATTACTGGGCGAATAATTGCTATCAGGGACAAAGCGAATTTTACCTTGCGTTGGAAGTTCTACATATTTTATACGACCCTTAGTCGACCAAGGTTGAGCTGCGCTACCTGTACCAGAAGGATTGAAAGGTGGCTCTTCTACATAAGCAGGGACTTTACCTGCTTTTATAGATAATGACTCAGCCTTTCCGGCCACCTTCGCAACAACCTTCTCAGTCAGTAATGCACCACCTTTTACGACCCCGGCACCGCCAGCCAGCAGACTGGCTATATCGGCGACTAACTTGCCACCTTCAACACCCGCATTAAACGAACCACTGGCTCCAGCTTTCTGGTACTCCGTTTCCATTTGGTCTATACGGTCTATATAGGACTGCTTCACTGCATCCGACACATTACCCAGTATATCGTCGCTGTTGAACAACGTCTTCAGGGCTGCGTAGGTTTCGCCCGGACTGCTGACTGTTTTCACGATACTATCCACGGCGTCATACAGTCCTGCCGGTACGCCTGCAAGCATTCCCGCGGCATAGCTTACATCCTGGGCAGCGCTGGCAGCAGTCCACCTTGCTTGAACACCTGCTTTACAAGCGGTGGTCTGGCATTCGGCAATTTCCTTATCCTTCTGAGCCTTCTGCGCAGTGCTCAGATAATTATTCTCAACTACCGTCCTCCCTATCTGCGCCCCTGCAATGGCATCAGCACTGCTGCCACCAATCACCCCTCCAGCTAGCCCTGCTGCCAGCGTCGCCAGTGCCGATACCGTCTGTTTCTCCGTTTCGCTCAGTTCACTCACCGGCTTTCTGTAAGCATCAGCAGCAATCATACCAACAAGCTCGCCGCTAGCAGCCCCAGCCGCACTGACCAACGCATTATTACCCTGCGCTGCCGCCAACGCGCCATTAACCGCTGCATGCGCTAGGACTCGTGCTGCCGGATCGTCGATACTGTCTGCGATGACTTTAGTGATATAAGGTGCCGCCCCATTAGCTAACGCCCCCGCCCAATCACCACCAGCTAACCCCTGCACGGCTGCCGTGGCAGCCTGCATT
>Ga0153974_1000090_pt1 | contig 21689 bp, 19 predicted proteins | sample TSGA058MetaG_FD_104741 | JGI IMG/M metagenome (GOLD analysis project Ga0153974, IMG submission 104741) | Attine ant fungus gardens microbial communities from Georgia, USA - TSGA058 MetaG | ecosystem: Host-associated > Fungi > Mycelium > Unclassified | place: USA: Georgia, Yuchi Wildlife... | reverse complement strand
ACTCAATGGGGACCTTGTTGGTTCTCCCGCAATGTTAACCTGTTAACCCGGTCAGGTCCGGAAGGAAGCAGCCGCAGCAGGTAACACATGTGCCGGGATGTCGCTGGCAAGGGCCCCACCCAACGATGTATAGTAATCTATCTCCTCGGCATCCTTGCCTAGCGACTCACTTCCCAATCTATGCTCCTAGCGAACGTACTTCCATACTGTTGCGGGAACTTTATCATATAGCTTGTTCATAGTTAACTCGGCGAGACGATGGTCTGCAGCAGAGTAAAAAACAACTAATTCATCATCGGACAGTTCATACTTATTCTTCTCGATCACTCTTTCTAGCGTTTCAATAGAACGACAACGTCTTAAACGCATTAAATAGTCATTCTTGGTCAATGGCAAGGTGTTGGTATTCATTATTATTAGTTACTCATACTTATTTATCGTTTTATTAAAATATCGGAAAAGTGTCGTGGACAGTTGTTTCCACTGTTTGATTTCTTTCGGTGTCACACCATAGTTCCCCAGCAATTGGGAAGAATGGTCTAAAAATTGGTCAAGCGCTTCGAGCAATGCCGTATCCTGTGAATATTTGATCCGGTAATTAATTCCGACGCTAGCGATATGCTCAATTAGGTCATTCAATAATAGTGATTCGGTAGCGGTAGGATCGTTTACGGCGAACTGGCTATTTTCATTCAATAACAATTCACACTCGGTATAGAGTTTCTCACAAAGATATTCTAGTTGTGCAATATCGAAATACTTTGGCGTATATTCATCCATCATTCACCTCTTCATCTTCAGATTGAAAAGTGATCGCTTTTTCGACACCAAAATTAGCCAGTCGTTTATATTTCACTCATTGCAGGATAATATTTAAACAAGTCCTATACGTGCTCATTATAAGACTTCTACTAGTTTAATTTTAATTAACCTAAAAATAGATAGATTTTAACTATCAACGACACATGTTTATTATAAACCACTTAGCTAAAATCAAAAAGTGCTAGTCGTGAATACAGACAAAAATCTAGAGTTGATGTTGCATGACAGCGATTAATAAAAAAGGGCTGCCGAGGCAGCCCTAGATTAGAAAAAAAGCGTCATGCTACTTCTTCTCTTTGTTTCCACTAAATCGACGGCGAACGACGACGAAGAAGACGGGAACTAAGAAGATAGCTAAACAGGTTGCAGTGACCATCCCCCCGATCACCCCTGTACCCACAGCGTTTTGAGCACCTGAACCCGCACCTGAACTGATTGCTAGAGGTAGTACACCTAACATGAAGGCCATTGAGGTCATCAAGATTGGACGTAAACGCATACGTACTGCATCCAGGGTCGCCTCCATCAGGCCTTTACCTTCCTTCATCAAGTCCACGGCGAATTCGACGATCAATATGGCGTTTTTCGCTGATATCCCAACAGTTGTCAGGAGTCCGACGACAAAGTAGACGTCGTTGCTCATGCCACGCATCGTTGTGAAGGCTAGCGCACCGATGACCCCTAGAGGGACGACCAGCATCACTGCAAACGGTATCGACCAGCTTTCATACAAGGCGGCGAGACAGAGGAATACCACGATTAAGGAGATTGCATATAACGCCGGTGCTTGGTTTCCTGACATACGTTCTTGGTATGACATGCCGGTCCACTGGTAACCGATACCCTGTGGCAGCTTGGAAGCCAATTGCTCCATAAGGTTCATTGCCTCACCGGAACTCTTGCCAGGGGCAGCCTGGCCAAGGATTTCCAATGAAGGCAATCCGTTATAACGCTCTAAACGTGGAGAACCATATTGCCATTTTGCACTGGTAAAGGCTGAGAAAGGTACCATTTCACCATTGCTGTTGCGTACATACCACTTATTGATGTCGCTAGGCAGCATACGAGAGTCCGCTTCACCCATCACGTAGACTTTCTTAACTCGTCCACGGTCGATAAAGTCGTTAACATAGTTGCCGCCCCAGCTCGCACTCAATGTGGTGTTGATATCAGAAATCGATACGCCGAGCGCGCGCGCTTTCTCTTGATCAACGATCAACTTATATTGGGGAGTATCTTCTAATCCATTTGGACGCATACCCACTAATACATCAGGATGTTGCGCCGCCATACCCAACAGTTGGTTACGGGCTTGCATCAGTTTGTCGTGACCCAAGTTGGCATTATCGACCAGTTCAAAGTCAAAACCTGTTGCGTTACCTAACTCAATAATTGCCGGTAAGTTAAACGGAATAACGATAGCATCTTTGATTTTACCTAAAGCGACCATTGCACGACCGGCAATAGCATCCACTTTATCCGCTGCCGCTGTTCGTTCTTCCCAAGGTTTTAAACTTAAGAAAGCGATACCGGTATTCTGTCCGCGTCCAGCAAAACCAAATCCGTTTACGGTGAAGACAGATTTAACGGTTTCTTTCTCGTGAGTCAGGAAGTAGTCGGTGACCTGGTCAAGCACCTTTTCGGTACGTTGTTGAGTCGCCCCCGCAGGAAGCTGCGCCTGGACCACTAACAGCCCCTGATCCTCTTCCGGTAAGAAGGAGGTAGGGAGTTTCGTAAACAACCACACCATGCCCGCACATATCACCACATAGATGATCAAATAGCGTCCGGTACGGCGGATAATATGACTGACACTGTTTACATAGTGGTTGGTACTCTTATCAAACATTCTATTAAACCAACCAAAGAAACCTTTCTCTTTGTGGTCGTTATTATCATGTTTTTTAAGTAAGGTTGCACAGAGGGCAGGGGTCAATATCATCGCAACCAGTACCGATAGCACCATTGCAGAGACAATGGTAATCGAGAACTGACGATAGATTACGCCGGTGGATCCACCAAAGAATGCCATCGGTATAAACACCGCAGATAACACGAGTGCAATACCGACCAGCGCGCCCTGGATCTGTTCCATCGAGCGCTTAGTCGCCTCTTTCGGGTCTAATCCCTCTTCTTCCATCACCCGCTCGACGTTTTCGACGACAACGATGGCATCATCGACTAAAAGTCCAATAGCAAGGACTAAGCCGAACATGGTGAGGGTATTTATCGAATACCCGAAGGCGCTAATTATCCCAAATGTCCCTAATAGAACGACCGGCACCGCAATGGTAGGGATTAGCGTGGCACGGAAGCTTTGCAGGAACATATACATCACTAAGAAAACCAACACTATGGCTTCAAAGAGTGTTTTGACGACTTCAAAAATAGAGATTTTTACAAAGGGAGTTGTATCGTACGGATACACCAACTTCATACCATGCGGGAAGAAAGGCTCCATCTCTTTTAAACGTGCTTTCACTGCATTAGCGGTATCCAGAGCATTAGCTCCGGTAGCAAGTTTAATCCCTAATCCGGATGCAGGGTGACCGTTAAAGCGGGCAATAACCTCATAGTTTTCACCGCCCAGCTTAACTGTTGCAACATCACGCAAACGGACGGTTGACCCATCGGTATTCGTTTTCAACAGGATTTTGCCGAACTCTTCAGGACTGGTCAGTCGAGTCTGCGCGATAATCGAGGAGTTTAACTGTTGACCCGCAACAGAGGGTGCCCCCCCCAATTGGCCCGCAGAAACTTGGGAGTTTTGCGCCTTAATCGCGGTGATAATATCACCTGGGGTAAGGTTGTAATTAACCAGCTTCGCAGGGTCCATCCAAATACGCATCGCATATTGCGCACCGAATAGTTGGGTATCCCCGACACCTGTCGTCCGGCTGATCGGATCTTTAACATTAGAAGAGATATAGTCGGCAAGGTCATTCATATCCATGCTGCCGTCTTCGCTCACAAACCCGGCAACCATCAAGAAGCTACTGGAAGATTTTTGAACGTTAATCCCCTGTTGTTGTACTTCTTGCGGCAGTAATGGCATTGCCAGCTGCAGTTTGTTTTGAACCTGAACCTGTGCAATATCTGCATCCGTTCCAGAGGCGAAGGTTAGCGTTAACTGCAGGTTACCAGAAGAGTCACTGTTAGAGGACATATAGAGCAGCCCATCTAATCCATTCATATTCTGTTCAATAACCTGAGTAACAGAGTCTTGCAACGTTTTTGCATCAGCCCCTGGGTATGCAGCCCGGATTTGAACCGCGGGAGGGGCAACTTCGGGATACTGCTCGATCGGAAGTTTCATGATCGAGAGCGCCCCCACCATCATAATAACGATGGCGAGTACCCAAGCAAATATGGGGCGATCTATAAAGAACTTAGCCATAGGTCAGTGGCTCCTGTTAACGCATAAATTATTCAGACTGCGTTGATGCAGCATCATCTTTCTGGTCGGCGCTCACTTCTTTCGGTGAAACTTTCGCACCCTGAGCGGCACGTTGCACGCCTACAGAAATCACACGATCACCCGCTTTAAGGCCAGAGGTAACCAGCCACTTATCACCAATAGCCTCTTGCGTCGTGACTTCGCGGACGTCTACTTTATCTTCGGCATTGACGACCATCGCGGTCGCTTGACCTGTCGGCGTACGAGCAATAGCTTGTTGGGGGACGAGCAGAGCGTTTTGGTTCACACCTTCTTCGACTCGTGCCCGCACAAACATTCCTGGCAGTAAGCTATGGTCAGGATTGGGTACGATGGCACGCAAGGTGATAGACCCGGTAGTTTGATCAACGGTTACGTCAGAAAACTCTAACGTTCCCTTTTGTTTCAAGGTAGTGCCATCGTTTAAAACGATAGTAACAGGAGCCTTACCTTTACCTTGAGTTAGTTCACCAGACGATAGCTGATTGCGTAGACGCATAAAGTCGTCGCTGGATTGCGTTAGGTCGACGTAAAGCGGATCAAGTTGCTGTACGGTCGCGAGGGCAGTGGTTTGTCCATTCTGCACTAAAGCACCTTCGGTGACGGCTGTTTTACCAATACGGCCGGAAATCGGTGACGAGACTTTAGTGTAAGCAAGGTTGATGCGCGCATTCTCTACCGCAGCCTGCGCCGAGCGAACCGCAGCATTATTCTGCGCTAAAGTCGCCGCCGCCGTGTCGTAGTCTTGTTGGCTAATATATTTTGTCCCTAATAAGGGTTTGTAACGGTTTAGGGTCACTTGCGCGATACGTGCGTTGGCTTGGGCTTTAGCCAGATCGCCAATGGCACTGTTATAAGTGGCTTGGTAAGGTGCAGGGTCGATTTGGTAGAGGGATTCACCCGCTTTAATATCGGTTCCTTCTACAAAATTACGCTTCAAGATGATACCTGAAACCTGAGGACGAACTTCGGCTACACGGTAAGCAGAGGTTCTTCCAGGTAACTCGGTCGTCATGTTTACAGGGGCGGCTTTTAATGTGACAACACCGACTTCAGGCGCAGATTTTTGTGCAGACTGCTGTGATTTATCATCACAACCATTTAGCACAACCGCGCCCGATAACATCAGAATTGCTGCCAGAGGTGTCAATCCTCTGTTCATTTTCATAGTAAAACCTCTACTCGTCCGGTATTAGGATCCGACAATAAATGGTGTCGAGAAATGTGTGTAAAGATAAAGCGTGTTATAGTACATATATACACGAATGTATGTAAGCATTGGTGCAACAATTATTCTCACAATAACGCAGAATTCAAAGATAAATTATCCACTATGGCACGAAAAACCAAAGCTCAAGCGCAGGAAACCAAATCATTACTCATTGAAGCGGCCATCGATTGTTTCGCAAGCCGCGGCGTTTCTGCGACGTCGCTGTCGGAAATCGCTGAGCATGCGGGCATGACGCGTGGGGCTATTTATTGGCATTTCAAAAACAAGACAGAATTATTCAAAGAGATTTGGGTAAATAGCGATCAAGAAATTGACCTCTTGCACCTCGAGTTAGCCTCCCTCTATCCTAACGATCCTCTCGGACAATTAAAGCACTTTTTAATCTCCTTTTTACAATCTTTAGTCGTGGATGAGCGTCGCCGTAAGATTATGGAGATTATCTACCATAAATGTGAGTTTGTAGGGGAGATGCAATCAATAAGCCAACTGGATCAAAAGTTAATTTTAGAAGATTATCCGAAAATCGCAGAGAATCTTTCGCTCTGCATTCAAGCTGGGCAGTTGCCACCCACCCTAGACACTCAACGTTCTGCCGTAGTATGCAGAGCTTACATTACTGGGATTATGGAAAATTGGTTATTTTCACCCGCTAGCTTTGATATGCAGGCGTTAGCCCCCACTCTGGTGCAGACAATGATCGATCTTTTGCAATACAGTCCGTCTTTACTCAACACGCCTCATTGCGAATCTACCGATAAACCTTCTTGAACTAATTTTCGCTGAAAGTCCTTTTCGACGATTTTCAGCGCGTCCAAAATAACTTGAGTCGGGAGGTTATGGTTTTCCAACAACATAATGATATCGATCGCAAGTTGAGTTTCCAGTGGGGCTGAGTGTAACGACATAATCAAATTGCCTGTAACAGTAGGAAAGGGGTTTATAGCCGTCGACAATGTCCGACTGACTATGTCATGTTTTTCTTCCAAGAATAGTCTTTTTGCGCGGTTTGACAACGTTTGAGACGTTGCTGAGTCATCTCTAGGCGAGCGAGTAATTGTTGTTGTTCTTGAAAGCCGGCGGCCGTTGCGACCTGCTGTTCAAGATCATTGACCATTTTCACCAATCGACGCTCATAGCCCGCAAGTTCTTCTTGCGCAGTCATGATCTGATTTTGCCTAGCGGGCAAGGTATAGATTACTTTTTGAATTGCCTGACACTGCTCAAACAAATGTTCGAGTTGCCATGAGATGGCAGAGGGATTCAAGGTATTAAGCTCGAGCTTATTCAGCGTGGCAACACATTCACGTAGATAATCGTTGAGTGTGGAATAATGATTTTTAAAGAGTTGCCGTTCAAAACCGATAGCTTTTAAGCGAGGATTACCGAGCGCCTTAACCTGACTGGTAAGATATTCTAACAGTTTACGCAGCTGGTCAATGACGACTTTCTGATTCATAAAGTTGCATTTATCCTTTACTTTGCTTAAATTTGACGGTTTTGATGCGTAGGCGGCAATCTTTACATCGCATTACTCCTGTTACTACAGGGCGCCTCACACTTCACTTGTCACCAGGCACATTATCATGACCACTACACACGACGCTCAACTCGCACTGATCAAAGATAGCATTTGCAGTGTACCCGACTACCCGAAGCCAGGCATACTTTTTCGTGATGTCACCAGCTTATTAGAAGATCCTCAGGCTTACGCGGCAACGATTTCACTACTTGTTGAACGTTATCGCAACAAAGGTATTACTAAAGTCATAGGCACTGAAGCGAGAGGATTTTTATTTGGCGCACCCGTTGCTTTAGGATTAGGCGTTGGCTTCGTTCCTGTTCGTAAACCGGGTAAACTGCCTCGCGCTGTGTGGCAGGAGAGTTATGTCCTAGAGTACGGCACAGATGCCTTGGAAATCCATCAAGATGCGCTTACTGAGAACGATAAAGTTTTGGTCGTCGATGATTTACTGGCTACGGGCGGCACCATTGAAGCAACGGTGAAACTTATTCGCCGCGCTGGTGCTCAGGTAGAAGACGCTGCGTTTGTTATCAATCTTTTCGATCTTGCGGGTGAACACAGATTGAATCAGCTTGGCCTTAACTGCTTTAGCGTTGTTGATTTCCCAGGTCACTAATTTCCCCTCAAAGCGGGCCTTAAAATAGATGGGCAACGCGCGATCAGACTGCTAAACTGAATGCATTACACATCGGTAAGCAACGTCATGTGACGGCCGCGCGCGGTCGTCGGTATTTAACTCCTATCAAGTGATACGATCTCCATGAGTTATCAGGTTCTCGCACGAAAATGGCGACCACAAATTTTTTCTGATGTTGTGGGTCAGGAACATGTATTAACCGCGTTGGCTAACGGTCTAAATCTTGGCAGACTGCATCACGCTTATCTTTTTTCCGGCACTCGTGGTGTGGGAAAAACCAGTATCGCTCGCCTTTTTGCGAAAGGGTTGAACTGCGAAACGGGGATTACCGCCACCCCCTGTGGAAAATGCGACAATTGTGTTGAGATCGAACAGGGGCGTTTTATCGACTTAATCGAGATCGATGCCGCATCGCGTACTCGTGTTGAAGATACTCGTGAACTACTCGATAACGTGCAATACGCGCCGGTGCGCGGACGCTTCAAGGTCTATCTTATTGATGAAGTGCATATGCTTTCTCGGCATAGCTTCAATGCGTTGCTTAAAACGCTTGAAGAACCCCCTGAGCATGTGAAATTTTTACTTGCTACCACGGATCCGCAAAAACTGCCCGTGACTATCCTGTCACGTTGTTTACAGTTCCATTTAAAAGCCTTAGATACCGATCAGATTCAGCAACAACTGTCGCATATCTTAAACAGTGACCAGATTCATTTTGAACCCCGTGCATTGCAATATCTAGCACGCTCGGCACAAGGGAGCCTACGCGATGCGCTTAGTTTACTCGACCAAGCGATTGCCGCAGGAGAGGGGCAAGTCACTGATCAAGCAGTTATGCAGATGCTCGGTACGCTTGACGATGAGCAACCACTGGGCTTAGTGGCGGCAATCATTAAGGGAGACGGTGAGAGTGCCCTCTCGCTGGTGGCCGATGCGGCGAGTCGCGCGACGGAATGGGATGCTTTGCTGGCAGAAATGCTCCGAATTTTACATACCATAGCGATGTTGCAGCTTCTTCCTGATTCGCTGAACGATGCCTACCGCCAGCATGAAACGCAGCTACGCGAACTCGCTCGTCGTGTTCCGCCGGAAGATCTGCAGCTCTATTACCAAATACTCTTAACCGGTCGTAAAGAGTTGCCTCTCGCGCCAGAAGCGCGTATGGGCATTGAGATGACGCTACTGCGGGCCTTAGCATTCCACCCATTAAAAGTTGAGGCGCCTAAGGCTGCTCCCGCACCGCGCCAGCAAGAAGTGCCCCCCGAGAAACCCGCTACGATAACGCGTACTGAGTCGCCTGCGCCAACGCAGGCAGTGGGCAATGATGCAACGAGCCAATTATTGCAAGCCAGAACGGCCTTAATGCGGCAAGGAGCCTCTCAAGTAAAAAAGAGTGAGCCGGTTGCGTCGAGTCCGCGACCGGCACAATCGGCACTCGAGCGATTAGCGACGCTCACCGAGCGTAAAACACCTGCCGCAGGCCAGTCTGCCAGCGAAAAGGGTGTGCAGAAAAAAGAGAGTTACCGTTGGACCTCGCAACGGACTGAGGAAGTGACAGCACTCCCTGTTGCCACGCCTAAGGCATTACGTAGCGCATTAGAGCACGAGAAAAATCCGGAACTGATGCAGCAGTTGATCACTGAAACTTGCCAACGGGATCCATGGGCTGCGCAAATCGCGAGCATGTCGTTGCCTAAATTGGTGCAGCAGTTGGCGTTAAATAGCTGGAAACAGCAGGTTGATCAACAGATAGTGATCAAATTACGCAGTCATCAGAAACACTTAAATTCTAGCTCGGCGCAACAGGTACTGAGCAACGCCTTTAATCAGTTATTGGGAGAAACGGTTGAACTCAGCATTGAGTCCGATGATAATCCTGAACACTTAACGCCACTTGAGTGGCGTCAGGTCATTTACGAAGAGCGTTTATTACAGGCAAAAGAAGCTGTCATAAATGATTCGCATATCCAAACTCTGCGTAAAATGTTTGATGCAGAGGTGGATGAAGAAAGTATACGTCCCGTTTAATACCGCTACAGGTCATCATTGGATGGCTGTGGCCTTAGCAGAGAGAGAGCGATATGTTTGGTAAAGGTGGTCTGGGTAACTTGATGAAACAAGCCCAGCAAATGCAAGACAAAATGTCACAAGTCCAGGAAGAGATCGCTGCGTTAGAAGTAACGGGTGAATCCGGGGCTGGCTTAGTCAAAGTGACCATTAACGGTGCACATAACTGTCGTCGCGTCGAGATCGATCTTAGCTTATTAGAAGATGATAAAGATATGCTGGAAGATTTAGTGGCAGCGGCATTTAATGATGCGGCACGTCGTATCGAGGAGACCCAAAAAGAGAAGATGGCTTCAGTCTCTAGCGGTATGCAGTTGCCTCCTGGCTTTAAGATGCCATTCTAATGCAATCCAGCCCATTACTGGAAACATTGATGGAGTCCCTACGCTGCTTACCGGGCGTAGGGCCTAAATCAGCCCAACGAATGGCCTTTCATCTCCTACAGCGTGATCGCAGTGGGGGCATGCGCCTGGCCCAAGCATTAACCAATGCAATGTCCGAAATCGGTCACTGCCAACAGTGTCGAACCTTTACCGAAAAAGAGGTTTGCGCGATATGTACTAACAGTCGCCGCCAAGAAAACGGGATAATTTGTATTGTCGAGAGTCCTGCCGATATTCAAGCGGTCGAACAAACGGGGCAATTTGCCGGGCGCTACTTTGTTCTGATGGGGCACCTTTCTCCGTTAGACGGCATTGGTCCCGACGATATCGGCTTAGATATCCTTGAACAGCGCCTACAAACTGAAACCTTAACCGAAGTGATCCTTGCAACGAATCCCACTGTTGAAGGTGAGGCAACGGCGAACTTTATTGCTTCCCTCTGTCGCCAATATGGGGTAGAAGCGACGCGTATCGCTCACGGTGTCCCTGTTGGGGGAGAATTGGAGTTAGTCGACGGCACGACGTTATCCCATTCCCTTGCTGGCCGCCAAAAGTTTAAATATTAATGACTCCAGAAGACAATAATGCTCACGCCATGCTATTAGATTCGTCCTTTCTGTTGTAGTTGTACACTATTGGGGGCCCCAAAAAGCTACCGCCCGAATTTTAGCGCTTTGGGGACCTATCCCACGATTTCAAAAGTCTACTCATCCAAAAGCACCCAATGAAAGTGGTGATCAAACTCACTGGTCTTATGGCATATTCTAGGTAATACCTAGTCAGTCAATTCACGTAACACGGTAATAAACTTTTGGGTAAGGGCTTGGTCGTCTCGATGACGACCGTCTTGTATCACCCAGCGACCTGCGGTCATTACGTGCTGAATAGGGTTCACCGCACAGGCAAAAAGCCAGCGGTTTAGTCGTATACTATCCTCTGCTGTCGCAATAAAAGGATCGTCGCTATTTAATATCAGTAAACAGGCATGATACACAGCCTAGATGCGGCCGACACGCTGGCCCAGAGCCCAACAATGACATCCAATACACATCTTTAATTGAGGCTAATAGACTTTCATAAAATAAGCCTCTACTTCCAGATTTCCATTTCATCACACCAATGGACATTAGTTATCAACAAATCCCCAAAGGATGGTTGGTTACTTCTAGGTAACTGAGTATCGGCTACTTGGCGAGCTAAGTATTAGCTATGATCTGGACATTCTGTAAAGCCTATCTCGCTGTTATTCCTATCGATTTTTGGAATGTTTTGGGGAGCGTAAAGATAAATATCGTCGATGCAATTCCATAAAAGTTATTAGGATTTTTTATTATTTGTTATAGCCTCTAATTGTTAGACACTGAATAAGGAAAAGCTTAATTTCCGATTTTGAAAATAAATTTAATGGATCGGTGAGGGTTTATCTTGGCCAGATTAATCAATAAATATAATGTCCCACTCCAGCTTAGCATTGCCCTCTTCAGCGGCGCAGCCATTTTTAGTTCCATGGCTTTTGCTGACGATATACTTAAAGAGGGTTTCACCCCAGCTACCGATATCAATCAAATTCCCGTCACCGCCAAACTACGCAAGGATACCATCGTGGCAGGAATTTCCGAGCCACAGGGTATCTTTAACCCATACTTTTTTGTTAACGGATGGGATGAGAACGTTACTAACGTTATTTTTTCGCGCTTAATCGATTGGGATAGCCATGGCAATTTGGTACCAGGATTAGCGGAAAGCTGGGCCGTGAGCCCAGATAAAAAAGTCTATACGATTAAGCTGCGCCACGATCTTACCTTCAGCGACGGTTCACCGCTGACTGCGAAGGATGTTGCTTTTACCCTGACGCTGTTGTTCGATCCGAAATACGACGGCGATACCGATATCACTTTGGCCAATATTGTAGGAGGTGCTGAGTACAAGGCAGGTAAAGCCGAGAGTGTGAGCGGTCTTAAAGTCTTGGATCCACTGACGCTGCAGGTGACCACTAGTCAACCCGGCGCGACAACCTTGGCTAGGATTGGTGGCCCGGTACTGTCTGAGGCCTATTATGGTAAGGGCTATCAGCGCGGTCATCTTGATTACCTGCGCTCTTTACATGGCAAACCCCTAGGTAATGGCCCCTATGTCTACGAGAAATATATCCCTGGTCAGGAGATCCGTTTCCATGCCAATACTCACTTTTACCGGGGTACGCCACCGACACCACGCTTTATTTATCGTATTACCAATCCTTCAACTAACTTTCAGTTATTTCAGACTGGTGAGACCGATTACGACGCGTTTACCTCACGACCAGACGATATCGAACAGTTGAAAATGCTTGGCTTTGCCAATATCAATCTCTATGGCTCCAGTGATTACAGTAAAGTGGAATTCAATCTCCATCATGCTGTATTACAGGATGCTAAGGTTCGACAAGCGTTAATTTACGGACTCGACCGTCAGAAGCTGGTCGATGTGGTGTATCAAGGTTATGGCAAGGTTGCTATCGAGCCTATTGCACCCATCTCTTGGGCCTACAATCCCGAGGGAATAAACCCCTACCACTACGATCCTGCTCAGGCTAAAAAGTTACTTGATGAAGCGGGATGGAAACCCGGCCCAGATGGTATTCGCGTGAAAAACGGCCAGCGTCTAGAACTGACTCTACTAGCAAGTAAAAAAGTCCTCAACGATGCGCTCATTCCAATTGCTCAACAGGACTGGCAGCAGATCGGTGTGTTACTTAAACCACAGATCGTCGACTTCAACGCCTTAATGGCACAGCGTAAAGCGGGTAATTACGACTTAGCCTCCTTTAGTACCAGCACGTTAAACGATCCTCATGATGGAGTATGGGATTACTACAGTACCGAGGCTAAGGTCTCTGGCTATAACAATCCACAGGTCGATAAGCTAATTAATCAAGGTAACGCGGTATTGGACGTTACGAAGCGTAAACCTATTTATCACCAGTTGTATAAAGTGCTGGCGGATGATCCTCCGGTTATCCTGCTCGGTTATCGTCAAGTTCTCACCGCCAGTAGCGCGCGAGTCGTCGGTTTTAAGCCGGATATTTACAACGGTCTTACCGGCAGTCTTCCGAACGTCAAGATTGTTAAGTAACTTTGCTATCACTCAGCCATTGGGGTTACCGACGGCTGGTATGAGAATACCATGAAAAATTTTATCCTCAGAAGACTGCTCCATACCTTGCCCATGCTGCTGTTCGCTTCATTCATTATCTTTATGTTATTTGCCAAAACGCCGGGGGATTTCATCGATGGGAACGTATCACTGACCGCGGCCCGGGCGGCCGAGCTGAAAGCAATCTATGGATTGGATCAGCCGCTACTCGCTCGCTACTTGCATTGGTTGAGTCAGTTATTACGCGGTAACTTAGGGTTCTCGCTACAATACCAAATTCCCGTCACACAGTTACTCAATCAATATATTTGGAATTCTTTCTTACTGGCGAGCGTAGCGCTGATGTTCTACTGGGGAATTGGTCTGTCGGTCGGTATCGCCTCGGCGGTAAAGGCTAATTCGTGGTTCGATCATCTGATCAGTGTATTGGTATTTGCCGCAATGTCTTTTCCAACATTTTTCCTTTGTTTATTGTTAATTAAATGGTTTGCGGTAGATCTACACTGGTTACCCGTCGGCGGAATGAGTAATACTGGTAGCGACGACACGGGATGGGCTTACATCATGCAGGTCGCCGCTCACCTTGTATTACCGGTATTGGCGTTAATCATGCTGCAGGCGGGGAGCCTCACTCGCTATTTTCGCGCCAGTATGCTTGATGTGATCAAAATGGATTTTATTCGAACGGCAAGGGCAAAAGGTTTGCGTGAGCGTACCGTTATCATGAAGCATGCACTACGCAATGCGCTACTACCGATTATAACCTTGCTTGGCTTTGAACTACCGGGACTCTTTTCGGGAGCCATCATCACCGAAAAAGTCTTTAACTGGCCAGGGGCAGGGCATATCCATATCGATTCACTTGCTGCGCGTGACTATCCAGTGTTGATGGGCTTTACGCTCTTTCTGGCGGTCTTAACTATTCTCGGCAATTTACTGGCTGACGTTCTTTATGCATGGGCCGATCCCCGCGTTAGAGTAAGCTCATCATGATCCGTAACTTCTATTCCAGGCACCGCCGACTATCCAAGGCCGTGATCCCAGCACTGGCGCAGGTAACGCCTTCTTTATGGCATCAAGCTTGGCAGGCGTTATGGCATAATCGATTCGCGATGCTATGCCTTGTTTTACTTATTCTTATGGTGTTTGGCTGTGTAGTGGGGCCGCTCTGGTCGCCTTGGCAGGGGGAGGGGATGGATGCGCTAAGCATTAATCAGCCGCCGAGTGTCCGGCATTGGTTGGGTACCGATTTCTTAGGACGGGATGTCTATACCCGATTACTCCTCGCTGGGCGGATTTCCCTCTCTATCGGTTTATTGACGATGTTATTGTCAGTGACCTTGGGTTATCTACTGGGTGCTGTAGCAGGTTACGCGGGGGGGCTCGCCGATAAACTTATTATGCGTGTAGCCGATGTGGTAATGACCATACCTAGCCTGCCTCTATTAATTGTAGCGGGCGCGATGCTATCAGAATTCGATTTCTCGTCAGACGCGCGAATCTATATGGTCATTATCATGTTGAGCCTACTAGAATGTCCTAAACTGGCTCGGCTCGTTCGCGGTCAGATCCTGTCGCTGCGCGAGCGTGATTTTATGCTGGCGACACAAGTTTTAGGCCTTTCCGCCTATCGTCGGCTAGTTGGTCATCTACTGCCGAATACCATCCCGATTTTGGTCGTCATGGCGACGATGGCTGTCGCGAACGCCATACTCAGTGAGTCTGCACTGAGTTATCTTGGTGTTGGTATCGTGCCACCTACACCCTCGTGGGGGAATATGATGGATGCCGCCAATAGTCTGATAGATTTTCAGCGCCGTCCGTGGTTATGGATGCCGCCGGGTACCGCTATTTTTATCACTGTGGTCGCGATTAACGTGCTCGGTGATGGATTACGCGATGCCCTCGATCCCCGTCTAAAACGGAGCATAAAATGAGCCAGCCGCTGATTACTTTCGAACGGCTATCGGTCTCCTTTGTAGCTGAACAAGGTCGCGCGCGCGCCGTGCAAGATGTCTCTTTTACCCTTGAGGCTGGTCAGACCATGGGTATTGTTGGGGAGTCAGGTTGTGGTAAGAGCGTTACGGCCATGTCGTTAATGGGATTGCTCCCGGCCAAGGTAGCGAGTGTTGATAGCGGCTCGATCTCTTTTCAGGGACAGGATCTGCTGGATCTTCCTTCTGCCAAGATGGCCGACTTGCGTGGTAACCAATTGGCGATGATTTTTCAAGAGCCGATGAGCGCGCTAAACCCAGTGCTGACCATTGGTGAGCAGCTTTGTGAACCACTCATCCATCATCGCAGTCAATCGCCCAAGGCGGCTTGGCAACAAGCGATAGGGTTGATCGAGCGTGTTGGACTCGCTCGGGCGGAGAGTTTGATGAAGAGCTATCCGCATCAACTTTCCGGAGGCATGCTACAGCGCATTATGATTGCGATAGCCCTTAGCTGCCAGCCAAAGCTACTGATTGCAGATGAACCTACCACGGCGCTGGACGTGACCGTGCAGGCGCAAATTCTACTATTACTGCGCGAACAAGCTCGCGCAAACCAGATGGCGCTATTATTGATCACTCACGATCTAGGGGTTATCGCCCAGATGACGGAGCGAGTCGTGGTGATGTATGCCGGGCGGATTGTTGAACAAGGGCCTACGGCGGAGGTTCTGCGTAATCCAAGTCATCCTTATACTAAAGGCCTGATTGCATCGCGGCCCGTACCTGGGGAGCGTAGGCGACGACTTTATTCTATTCCGGGTCAGGTCCCCGATCTAGCCGCGCTACCGAATTTTTGTGCGTTTTATGAGCGCTGTGAGCGTGCCAGTGAAATATGTCGTAAGGGGATCCCACCCCTCGTTGGGCAAACGCGGCAGGTCGCTTGTTATCACTGTGAAACCGTAGAACCCTTATTATGAATGATGAATACTTGATTGAAGTGGAAGGGCTAAAGCAGTATTTTCCACTACGCGATGGTCTGTTTGGCCAACAAACCGGGCAGGTGCGGGCGGTGGATGATATTAGCTTCGGGATCCGCCCAGGCACCATCTTTGGCCTGGTGGGCGAGTCGGGCAGTGGTAAAACAACCGTGGGTCGAACCCTATTGGGGCTATATTCTGCTACCGCAGGGAGTATCACGTACCGAGGACAGCGACTCACCAGTTTGACGGCAAGGCAGAGACAAGCCTTACGCCCTAGCATGCAGCTGGTGTTTCAAGATCCCTATAGTTCGCTTAATCCACGGATACGGGTCGGAGACGCTATTGGCGAGGCGTTGCTACACCATAAACTCTGCACAAAAGCCGAACTGTATGACAGAGTGATCGCCGTGATGAAAATTTGCGGACTGACTGCACAACATTATTCGCGCTTCCCGCACGAATTTTCTGGTGGGCAACGCCAGCGAATTGGCATTGCTCGTGCATTAATCCTTAATCCGGATTTTATTGTCGCCGACGAACCCATTTCAGCACTGGATGTCTCGATTCAAGCGCAGATTATCAACTTATTCTCCGATTTACGTGACGAACACGGGGTAACCTTCCTTTTTATTTCCCACGATCTCGGTGTAGTGGAACATCTCTGTGATGATATCGCGGTAATGTACCTTGGGCAGCTGATAGAGACCGCCAGTCGGGATACTCTCTTCAGTCAGCCCTTACATCCCTATACTCAGGCACTCCTCTCTGCTGTACCCACGCTTGATCCAAGTGCCGAGCCAGTTGCGGCGATCCAGGGGGAAATTCCTGACCCATCGAACCCACCTGCCGGATGCCGCTTTTCGTCACGCTGCCCACGAGCGGAAACACTGTGTTATCAGGACGCACCGAGGCTACTCGAAGTTTCGCCGGGGCACCGCGTTGCGTGTCATTTAATCTAGCCCCATAAGGGACGACAAACAGGGGATAACTCCTTATTTGCCTTTCCAGTGCCTATTTCCTTTCAAGGGATGGGTGAGTTTCTTAAGATGGGGTGATAGGAGGGGGCTCGAAGACGTAGTGCTTTGTTTACTCGCCTATTATGTTAGCCAACAGGCGCTGAGTAAAAGTGGATAATACGCTTTAATGGGGATATCGATAAGCGCTGCCCCCCCTAGTTAGGCGAACTTCAGAGCATGCAATACGCGACCAAGGGGGGGGCGGCAACCAAATATTTTGGCTACGAAAAGACGACCGTTTCGCGCTTAGCGAAAGCGAGTAGATTTATTCTCATCTTCTTATAAGCATCATGGATAGTGTTTATACCGCCGTTGCTAGGCTTTAACTATCTCGAAAAAATTAGACAACACTTAGCCCATATATAGCCTTCTATTCCTGTGCATAGGTTCTGCAAGGCGTTGCTATAGGTTCGATTTTGTAAAATCGCATACGGTCATAATTAAAGTGCTAAAAAGTTCGGGCAACCGGCAAGGGACAGATATTAGGTTTTTGTCGCAATTAAGGATTAGTGTAGCGCTAACTGTGTTCATTAACGCTATCTGATATCGTTCGGTGGCTGTTTGTTACCGAGACAAAGTTAAATCGCTGACTTCAATCGCGGCACTTAACGATGTTATTTATAACCTCCGCTTGAAAAACCACAAACCGCCCCCATCTCCTTAAACAACAATTACTAACTCGTCATTTTGTTGAGGATGAATAAAAAAATGAAAGGACAAGAAACCCGTGGCTTCCAGTCAGAAGTAAAACAACTTCTTCACTTGATGATCCATTCTCTTTACTCAAATAAAGAAATTTTCCTCCGTGAACTGATCTCTAATGCGTCGGATGCTGCCGATAAACTGCGTTTCAAGGCACTTTCCGATGCTAATCTTTACCAAGGTGATGGCGACTTACGCGTACGCCTTTCCGTCGATAAAGAAGCCCGCACGCTAACCCTAAGCGACAACGGCATCGGTATGACCCGCGAAGAAGTGATCGAGAACCTAGGGACTATCGCCAAATCGGGGACTAAAGCGTTTCTTGAATCGATGGGCTCAGAGCAAGTCAAAGATAGCCAATTAATTGGTCAATTCGGTGTCGGCTTCTACTCTGCCTTTATCGTGGCAGATAAAGTGACAGTTCGTACGCGTGCGGCGGGCGCAGCAGAAGACCAAGCAGTCTACTGGGAGTCCGCCGGTGAGGGAGACTACACTCTAGCCGATATCGACAAAGCGGAACGTGGAACTGAAATTACGCTACACCTGCGCGAAGGGGAAGATGAGTTCTTAGACACTTGGCGTGTCAAAAATATCGTGAGTAAATATTCCGACCATATCGCTCTTCCGGTAGAGATCGAAGAGAAGGATGAAGAGGCGGATACAACGACATGGGAAAAGATTAATAAAGCCCAAGCGCTATGGACTCGTAATAAAGCAGAAATTAGCGAAGATGAGTATAAAGAATTTTATAAGCATGTCTCCCACGACTTCGCTGATCCATTAATTTGGAGCCACAACCGCGTCGAAGGGAAACAGGAATATACCAGCCTGCTGTATATCCCTGCTCAAGCGCCGTGGGATATGTGGAATCGCGACCACAAGCATGGCTTAAAACTCTACGTCCAACGTGTGTTTATCATGGACGACGCGGAGCAGTTTATGCCGACTTATCTGCGTTTCGTGCGTGGTTTGATCGACTCCAATGATCTTCCTTTGAACGTTTCTCGTGAAATCTTACAAGATAGCCGCGTAACGCAGAGCCTTCGTACCGCGTTGACTAAGCGTACGCTGCAAATGCTCGAAAAGCTGGCGAAGGACGATAGTGAAAAATACCTGACGTTCTGGAAAGCTTTCGGTATGGCACTGAAAGAAGGACCGGCTGAAGATTCAGCGAATTTACCGATCATTGCTAAATTACTGCGCTTTGCCTCGACCAAAAACGACAGCGCGGAACAAACTGTCACGCTGGAAGACTATGTCGCGCGTATGGCTGAAGGACAAGAGAAAATCTACTTCATCACTGCAGACAGTTATGCTGCGGCGAAGAATAGCCCTCACTTAGAGCTATTCCGCAAGAAAGGGATCGAAGTGTTATTACTATCCGATCGTATCGATGAGTGGATGATGTCTTATCTCACCGAATTCGACGGTAAAGTGTTCCAGTCAGTCAGTAAAGCGGATGATTCGTTAGAAAAATTAGCGGATGAAGAAACTGACGCACAAAAAGAGAACGAGAAAGCCCTCGAACCCTTCGTTGAGCGCGTGAAAACCCTACTAGGTGATCGCGTTAAAGAAGTCCGCTTAACGCACCGCCTCACCGATACGCCTGCTATTGTCGTGACCGGCGCGGATGAAATTAGTACCCAAATGGCGAAACTCTTCGCTGCAGCAGGCCAAGAGGCCCCTGAAGTGAAGTACATCTTTGAGATCAATCCTGAGCACCGTCTGGTAAAACAGGCTGCTGAGACAAAAGATGATGCGCGCTTTGCTGATTGGGTCGAACTTCTTCTCGACCAAGCGCTGTTTGCTGAACGCGGAACCTTGGAAGATCCGAACCAATTTATCCGTAGAATGAATCAGTTACTCCTCGCGTAGTTCCCCGCTAAGGCGTCGTGAAAGCGACGCCTTATCTTGTGGTCAATGCAACATAGTGTTATTTTTGCCACTTCATAAGTTTATAGCAATTCGCAAGAGGTATTACGCAATGCGTATTATTCTGCTCGGAGCTCCGGGCGCAGGTAAGGGTACTCAGGCACAGTTCATCATGGAGAACTACGGCATACCACAAATTTCAACGGGTGATATGCTGCGTGCGGCAGTAAAAGCAGGGTCGCCATTAGGCCAGCAAGCTAAAGCACTAATGGACGCTGGAAAATTAGTCACCGATGAACTGGTTATTGCCTTAGTCAAAGAGCGCATTGCCCAAGAAGATTGCCAAAAAGGATTTTTACTGGATGGTTTCCCGCGGACAATCCCGCAAGCGGATGCAATGAAAGAAGCCGATATCGCCATCGATATCGTTTTAGAATTTGCCGTGCCAGACGAAGTGATCATTGGCCGTATCGCCGGGCGCCGTGTTCATGCGCCTTCTGGCCGTGTTTATCACGTCGCTTACAACCCGCCGAAAGAAGCCGATAAAGACGACGTGACCGGTGAGCCACTTACTATCCGTAAAGATGATGAAGAAGCAACGGTTCGTAACCGTCTCGTCGAGTATCATCAAATGACCGCACCGTTAATTAACTACTATACTCAAGCTGCGGCAAACGGTGAGACGTGCTATGAAAAGATCGACGGTACACAACCCGTCGCGCAAGTAAGTGCCCAACTCAAGTCGTTACTCGACTAGTCTTCAGTGCCGAACAGTCATTGACCGTTCGGCATCTCACCACTGTTTGCCTTAACTGATTCGCTTTTTTCAACCCAGGAAAAGTATATGACCGTAGATAAACCGGGCGTGTTATTAGTTAATCTTGGCACACCCGATGCCCCAACGACTGCCGCGGTAAAGCGTTATTTAAAACAGTTTTTGAGCGATAAACGGGTTGTCGATGTTCCCGACCTGTTTTGGCAACCTATTTTACGCGGCGCAATCTTGCCGTTTCGTTCCCCAAGAGTCGCCAAGCTCTATGCCTCGGTTTGGATGGAAGATGGCTCACCCTTATTAGTTTATAGCCAGCGGCAACGTGATGCCTTGGCGCAAAAAACGGATATGCCGGTAGCGCTAGGTATGAGCTATGGTAATCCCTCCTTGCAATATGCTGTCGATACCCTACTTGATCAGGGCGTTACCCGTCTGATTGTTTTACCCCTTTATCCTCAGTTTTCGTCATCGACGGTCTCTGCAGTATGGGACGGGCTTTACAATACCTTCCGTAAACGCCGTACCATGCCAGCGATTAAGTTTATTCGTGATTATGCCACGCATCCTCACTATATCGAGGCACTGAAAGATTCCGTACTACGTAGCTTTGCTGAGCACGGCAAACCTGATCTCTTATTGCTGTCGTTTCACGGTATCCCGCAACGCTTCGCCGATCAAGGCGATGACTACCCTAAGCGTTGTGAACAGACCTACCATGCGTTAGCGGAAGCCCTTGGGCTAACGCCGCAGCAGATTATGATGACCTATCAATCGCGTTTCGGTCGTGAGCCGTGGTTAATGCCTTACACGGACGAGACGATTAAGACGTTACCCGACAAGGGGATTCGCCATATTCAAGTCATGTCTCCTGGCTTCTCGGCGGACTGCTTAGAAACACTCGAAGAGATTAGCGGAGAAAACCGAGAGTATTTCATGCACGCTGGCGGCGAGAGTTTCCACTATATTCCCGCACTCAATGCCGATCCTTTGCATATTGATATGATGCTGGCACTGGTAAACCAATTCAAATAATCGGTACCCAGCGAGATCACTTAGTAAAGAACAGGGGAATTATGCTACTATTCTGCGCCTATTTCCCCTGATTAATCTGTACTATGAAATTTCCTGGTAAACGTAAATCAAAGCACTACTTCCCTGTTAACGCACGTGACCCATT